>Ga0137306_101609_pt1 | contig 22103 bp, 24 predicted proteins | sample Inofroosms_March_FD_97187 | JGI IMG/M metagenome (GOLD analysis project Ga0137306, IMG submission 97187) | Mouse cecal microbial communities from Vienna, Austria - N-Acetylneuraminic and N-Acetylglucosamine D2O microcosms_March | ecosystem: Host-associated > Mammals > Digestive system > Large...
AGAGCGAATATCAGCAACGGCGCCTGCGGTTTTCCGGATATCAGCTTCCATGGGGTAAAGCCCTGGAAGGGACAGTTTGCGCAGCATGAAAGATATGTGGGCATTTTGTTTGCGGGTCAGGAGGAGGACCAGGATCCGGAGATCATCTATATTGCCTCCAACGCCTACTGGGAGGAGCTGAAGATCCTGCTTCCGGAGCTGCCGGAAGAGATGTCCTGGCAGCTGGCAGTAGATACATGGAAGCCGGAGATTCCTGAGCCGGTCTGTCTGAAAGAACAGAGTTTCACCATCCGTCCTAGGACTCTGATGGTCTGGAAGGGCGTAAAGTGAAATGACTGCCGCAGATTGGCAGGAAGGGGACAACAGCCGTATGAAGCGATACATGAGAGATAAAAAGAGAATTCTCCTGTCCCTTGGTGTGAGCTGCGTACTCATGTTCCTCCTTATGGGAGACGGCCTGTATTCCGGAGACGGTTACGCCGCTCACGGAGAGACCGTGGAGATGCTGCCGCTGATCCCCGGCATATCGTATTACGAATATCAGTGGGGACTGAAAAACACAGGTATGATTCAAAGAGTTGTCTCTGTATATGAGACAGGGCAGAATCAAGATACGGTCAGTCTGATCTCAGCTGATTCCGGGAGCAGGCCTTCCGATGAGGCGGGGCCGGGTACTTCAGGAGCCGGCTTTCAGTCCGGCCAGACGGGTCCGGCCGGTGTGTCAGACAAGGGGGAGGAAGAAGGCAGGGTCCGCCATCAGGTTACAGACAGTGTGGCCGGAGTGGATATCGGGATCGAGCAGGCCTGGTCCGTGTATGAGGGGACCGGAGAGCGCCGGAATGTGACGGTGGCGCTCATCGATACCGGAGTGGACATGGATCATGAGGAACTGAGACATTCCATATGGGTCAATGAGGATGAGGTCCCGGGAGACGGTATAGACAATGATCACAACGGCTATGTTGACGATGTAAACGGCTGGAATTTCTATACGGGCAGCAGCCATATTTTTTCCGGGGAGGAGGACAGCCATGGGACCCACGGCGCGGGAACCATAGCAGCCGCCTGGGATGGCCAGGGCACCACAGGGATTGCCGACAGCGGCCTGGTAAAAATCATGGTACTGAAGGTCCTGGGCTCTGATGACGGAAAGGGAGTCTCTGCCAATGTAAAGGACGCTATCCGCTATGCCCGGGATAACGGCGCTCAGATCTGTAATCTGAGTATGGGAACCCTTACTTATGACCAGGAGATGGACCAGCTGATCAGGGAGTCCCCCATGCTGTTTGTGATCTCGGCAGGCAACGGCGATGCAGAGGGGAAGGGATATGACATCGATGCCCTTCCCATGTATCCCGCTTCCTGTACGGCGGACAATATTATTTCCGTAGGCAATTTGCTGTTTGACGGCAGTCTGGATGAAAGCTCTAATTACGGGGCTGTAAGCGTGGATATCGCGGCGCCGGGAACTTACATCCTCAGCACCGTACCAGGCGGCTACGGGTTCATGACAGGCACTTCCATGGCGGCTCCCATGGTGACGGGAACCGCGGCCCTGATATACTCCTGCCGCACGGATCTGGATCTGACAGGGGTGAGAGAGGCGATCCTGGGATCCGCCAGAAAGATGGAGGGACTGGAAGGAAAAGTGGCCACCGGTGGGATGCTTGACGCCTGGGGAGCCATTACCTGGGGAAGATAGACAAGAGACGCGTTTTGTAAAGAGGCGGGGAGTTTTTGTTCCCCGCCGTCACGAGAAAGGAGTTCGGAATATGCCGTTTATTGATTCAAAGGTCACGGTACCCGTTACCAGAGAGAAGAAGGAAGAGATCAAGACCCGGCTGGGCCAGGCCATTACCACACTTCACAAGACAGAGCACTACCTGATGGTTGGGATTGAAAGCGATTATGATCTGTGGCTGGCCGGTAAGAAGCTGGAGAAAGGGGCCTACGTGTCAGTAAGCCTGTACGGCAGCGCCTCACCGGCTGATTATGACGCTATGACAGCAAAGATATGCGGGATCATGGAGGAGGAACTGGGGATCCCCGGATCCTCGGTCTATGTCACATACCACCCTGTATCTGACTGGGGCTGGAACGGAAGTAATTTCTGACCCGTCACTCGATCTCCTGAAGCTGTTTTCCGGGTTCGGCCAGCAGTGAATAGTTGGTGTGATAGATCACAAAGCCGGGGGCTCCGCCTGCGGCTTTTTTTACGTGTTTTTTCTGGATATAGTCAATTTCTACCTTGTCATTGTTCCGGCCTCTGGAATAGTAGGCAGCCAGGGCTCCGGCTTCCTCAAATACCCGGTCGGGGAGTTCACGGCCTTCTGTTTTCACGATGACATGGGAGCCGGGGATCCCCTTGGCGTGGAACCACCAGTCATTGCCTGTGGCGATCTTAAAGGTCAGTTCCTCATTCTGATAGTTGTTCTTCCCCACATAGATGTGAAAACCGTCGGAGGAGAGATAGTGAAAGGGTTTGCTGGTGATCCTGGGCTTTTTCCCCTTCACATAGTGGCGTTTTACATAGCCGTATTCTGTCAGCTCTTCCTTGATCGGAACCAGATCGTCTTCCTTTAAGGCGATGTCCAGAGCCGTGGAGATGGATTCCAGGTGCTCGATCTCTGTACGGGTCTCTTCTGTCAGATCTGTCAGAGCTTCGAAGGTCCGTTTCAGCTTGTTGTATCTGTCAAAATATTTCTGGGAATTCTCCCTGGCAGTCAATTGAGGATCCAGAGGGACAGTGATCTCCTGCCCGGTGTAATAATTCAGACATTTCAGCTGCTTTTCGCCGCCGGCAAGTTCATATCCGTAGGTGTTGAGAAGCTCTCCGTATACTTTATATTTGTCCCGTTTTTCCGTGTCCTTCAGCTGTTTTATCTGAAGATCATATTTTTTGTAATTCCGCTCCAGGGCAGTCTGGACGATGCGGCGCAGATCTGCGGATTTCTGCCGGATCCGTGTCAGGGCGCTCTTCTCGGAGTAGTAATTCTCCAGAAGGATGCTGATATTATCACAGGTGACGGTCTCATAATCACCGCCATCCAGACAGGTCAGAGGTACGGAAGCAAATTCCACCGGTTCCCCTCTGCGGTAGACGATATTGGGAATAAAGTTTCCGTCGGCAACATCCTCCATCATCAGAGAGACCGTGTGGTGGAGATGGATCAGTTCCGTGTCCGACAGTTCATTGGCGGAGTGATCTCCGTCTATGGAGGCCAGATGGCACAGTTCCTGGCCGATAATGGGGCTGATACCTGTAAGCTTCAGGTAGAGAGCTTTCTGAACCGGAGCCGGTGTCTCTTTCATGAGCCGGGAAAATTCTTCCAGAGAAAGGCAGAGGGGATCTCCTTTCTCGGTGGTCCTGGGGATAAACCAGGTCCGTCCCGGCAGCACCTCCCGGACAGAGCTTACCTGGGAGGAGATGTGTTTGATGCTGTCCAGGATGGTGCCATCCTCCCGGCAGAAGATGATATTGCTGTGTTTGCCCATAAGCTCCACGATCAGACGCTTGCGGCACAGATCTCCCATATCATCCAGATGTTCGATCTCCAGTTCAATGATCCGTTCCAGTCCCGGCTGACTGACTCTGATGATCCGGCCTGTTCCGATATGCTTGCGCAGAAGCATACAGAAATTGGGGGCAGTGAGGGGGCCGGGCTTGTTTTTTTCCGTAAAATAGATTAGAGGAAGGCTTGCGCTGGCGGAGATGGAGAGACGCAGGGTCTCCCGGTTATTTTTTATGGTGAATAAGAGTTCGTCTTTTTCAGGCTGGGCGATTTTGTTGATCTTGCCGCCTTCCAGTTTTTCTTTCATATCTCTTGTGATGTTTGCGATCACGATTCCGTCTAATGCCATGACAGTGTGCTCCTTTGGAAAAATAGTAACCCCTGGATTACATTAACAGTTACCATTATATCGAATCTGGAAGAGATTTACAAGGGAGTCATTGACTTGTATTTCTATTTGCCTTATAATGAAGGGTATCTATGACGAAAGAGAGGCTGGTTGACCGATGATAAAAAGCATGACAGGCTTCGGCAGATGTGAAAAAGTGACGGACCAGTACAAGATCTCGGTAGAGATGAAGGCGGTGAACCACCGATATCTGGATTTAAGTATCAAGATGCCCAAGAGGTTTAACTATTTCGAGGCCGCCATCCGGAGTATGCTGAAAGACCATATCCAGCGGGGCAAGGTCGATGTTTTTATCAGTTATGAGGATTACACGGAGGAGAAGCTGTGCCTGAAGTATAATAAGGCTCTGGCAGCAGAGTATGTCCAGTATTTTAAGGAGATGGGAGAGCAGTTCGGTCTCACGGACGATCTGACGGTCACCGCTCTGGCCAGGATGCCGGAGGTTCTGACCATGGAGGAAGCGCCGGAGGATGAAGAGGCCATATGGAAGATCCTCTCAGAGGCCCTTAAGGAGGCGGCCGACAGATTCGTGGAGAGCCGCAGGCTGGAGGGAGAGAACCTGAAGGAAGACCTGATGAAAAAGCTGGACTATATGGCAGAACTGGTGGACTATATAGAGGAACGTTCCCCCCAGATCGTGGCGGAGTACAGAAAGAAGCTGGAAGAGAAGGTGCGGGAGTTTCTGGAGAGCGCTGCAGTTGATGAGAACAGGATCGCCGCAGAGGTGACGGTCTTTGCCGACAAGGTGTGTGTGGATGAGGAGACCGTGCGGCTTCGAAGCCATATGGACCACACCAGGAGCGAGCTGAAGGCAGGCGGGAGCATCGGCAGGAAGCTGGACTTTATCGCCCAGGAGATGAACCGGGAGGCCAACACGATCCTGTCCAAGGCCAATGACCTGGAAGTTTCGGAAAAGGCCATCGCACTGAAGACGGAGATCGAGAAGGTAAGAGAACAGATCCAGAACATTGAATAGGAGACTGACAAGATGAGCGACCAGGGAATTTTAGTTGTAGTATCCGGATTTTCGGGAGCCGGAAAGGGGACTCTGATCAAGGCCATGCTGGAGAAGCATCACAATTATGCTCTTTCCATATCGGCCACTACCAGGAAGCCCAGGGAAGGCGAGATGGATGGGAGAGAATATTTCTTTGTCACCAGAGAAAGATTTGAACGGATGATCGAAGAAGGACAGCTGATCGAACACGCTCAATATGTGAACAATTATTACGGAACTCCCAGACAGTATGTGTTTCAGCAGATGGCTGACGGAAAAGACGTGATTCTGGAGATCGAGATCCAGGGAGCCCTGAAGATCAAGGAGAGGTTTCCGGATGCGCTGCTTCTGTTTGTCATGCCTCCCAGCGCCGATGAGTTGAAGCGCCGGCTTATAGGGAGAGGGACGGAGACCATGGAAGTGATTGATCAGAGGCTGCACCGGGCAGCCGATGAGGCGGATGGCATGACTTCTTACGATTATATTCTGGTCAATGATCAGATCGATACCTGTGTGGAAGCCATGCATCAGCTGATTCAGGCTCAGCACAGAAAAGTCAGCAGCAATCTTGATTTTATCGAACAGATGAGATCAGAGTTGAAAGCCATATAAGAAAGGAGAACAGTATGTTACATCCATCATACACAGATTTGATCAATGCGGTAAACAGTGAGGTAGAGCCGGGAGAGGAACCGGTAGTCCAGAGCCGTTATTCTATCGTCATCGCTACGGCCAAGAGAGCCAGACAGCTGATCGCAGGGGAAGAGCCTATGGTCCAGTCCCGCAACAAGAAGCCTCTGTCCATGGCAGTGGAGGAGCTGTATCAGTCCAAGGTCAAGATCCTGAGCGAAGATGACAGCGAGGATGAAGCCGCAGAGGCCGGGACTTCTCTGGAGGAGGAGACAGAGACTGAGGAGGAGACTCTGTCTCAGGAAGAGCAATAAAGAACAGGAAGCCGTCTCACTCTGGCAGAGATGGCTTTTCTTTCAACCGAAAAATACATTTGACAGGGAGAATCGATGAAGATACTTTGTATTTCCCTTGGCTGCGACAAGAATCTGGTAGATACGGAGAAGATGTTAGGCCTGTTGAGAAAGGACGGCTGGGAATTTACGGATGACGAATCGGAAGCAGAGGTCGTCATCATCAATACATGCTGTTTTATCAACGATGCTAAAGAAGAGAGCATCAATACCATCCTGGAGATGGCGGAACTTAAGAAGACAGGACCCTGCAGAGCTCTGATCGTGGCCGGATGTCTGGCCCAGAGATATCAGGAAGAGATCATCCGGGAGATTCCGGAAGTAGACGGCTGCGTGGGAACGGCCTCATGGGATGAGATCTGCCGGGTTCTGAAAGAGGTTCTGGAGGGACGGCAGAAGATGTGCTTCGGAAATCTTACACGTCTGTCGGATGCCGGAGCCGGGAGGGTGGTCACTACAGGGGGCCACTATGCGTTTTTAAAGATAGCGGAAGGCTGCGACAAGCACTGTACTTACTGTATTATCCCCAGCCTGAGAGGACCCTACCGGAGCGTTCCCATGGAGGAGCTGGTGGCGGAGGCGGAATGGCTGGCAGAAGGCGGAGTCAGGGAACTGATCCTGGTAGCCCAGGAGACTACCTTATACGGAGTGGATCTGTACGGGCATAAGGCTCTGCCGGAGCTTCTGACCAGACTGTGCAGGATCTCAGGCATCTGGTGGATCCGTCTCCAGTATTGCTATCCGGAGGAGATCACTCCGGAACTGATCGGTATCATCAGGAAGGAGGAGAAGATCTGCCATTATCTGGATATCCCCATCCAGCACGCCAGCGACCGGATCCTGAAGCGCATGGGAAGGAAGACCTCCAGGGCACAGCTGAAGAGCATGATCGAAGAGCTGAGACGGCAGATTCCCGATATTGCCCTGAGAACGACTCTGATCTCCGGATTTCCCGGCGAGACTGAAGAGGACCATGAGATCCTCATGGATTTTGTGGATGAGATGGAATTTGAGCGTCTGGGAGTCTTCGCCTACTCTCAGGAAGAGGATACGCCGGCGGCTGTCTTTGACGACCAGGTGCCTGAAGAAGTCAGGGAACAGCGCAGGGATGAGATCATGGAACTGCAGCAGGAGATCGCCTTTGAGAAGTCAGAATCCATGATCGGACGGGTGCTTGATGTCATGATCGAGGGCAAGGCGGCTGACGAGGACGTATATGTAGGACGGACCTACATGGATGCACCGGGGGTGGACGGCTTTCTTTTCGTAAATACCCGGAAGGAACTGATGACAGGAGATTTTGTACGAGTCCGCGTCACGGGGGCTCTGGAATATGATCTGATAGGAGAGATATGTGATGAATCTGCCCAATAAACTGACTGTACTGAGAGTACTGCTGATTCCGTTTTTTGTTGCCGCTCTGCTGTGGGAACACGGGGAAAACCAGACCATGCGCTGGGCAGCCGTACTGATCTTTGTGGTGGCGAGCCTGACGGACCTGCTGGACGGTAAGATCGCCAGAAAGTATAACATGGTGACCAATTTCGGAAAATTTATGGATCCCCTGGCAGACAAGCTTCTGGTGTGTTCGGCGCTGATCTGTCTCATCGAACTGGGGCAGCTGCCTGCATGGATGGTGATCGTGATCATCAGCAGGGAGTTTATTATCAGCGGATTCCGTCTGGTGGCTTCGGACAACGGTGTGGTGATCGCTGCCAGTTACTGGGGGAAATTTAAGACCACATTTCAGATGATCGCAGTGATCCTTCTGATCGTCAGGATAGAGGCCCTCTCTCTGGTTACCACGGCCTGTGTGTGGATCTCCCTGATCCTGACGGTAGTTTCGCTGGCAGATTATCTTGCGAAAAATCACAGGGTTTTGACAGAAGGGAGTATGTAGATCATGACTGTAGAAGTGATTTCTGTAGGTACGGAACTTTTGCTCGGCAATATCGTTAACACCAACGCGCAGTTTCTGGCAGAGAAATGTGCTCTTCTGGGACTGTCCATGTACAATCAGTCTGTTGTGGGAGATAACCGGGAGCGCCTGAAGGAGGCCATAACCACGGCTCTTCACAGGGCGGATATCATATTTCTCACAGGAGGTCTGGGGCCTACGGAGGATGACCTGACCAAGGAGACCTGCGGGGAGGTCATGGGACTTCCTCTGGTGGAAGATGAGCATACAAGGGAGAGAATAGAAAACTATTTTAAGAACAGTATCTTTAAGGAGATACCGGAAAATAACTGGAAGCAGGCTCTGGTCCCGGAGGGAGCTCTGGTTCTGGACAATGACAACGGCACCGCACCGGGACTGATCCTGGAAAAGGATGGAAAGCGGATGATACTGCTTCCGGGGCCGCCTAATGAACTGATCCCTCTGTTTCAGAAACAGGTGGCTCCCTATCTCCAGAAACTGAGGCCGGAGCTGATCGTATCCAGGATGGTGAAGATCTGCGGAAAAGGAGAAAGCCAGGTAGAAGAGGAACTGCTGGATCTGATCGATAAGCAGACCAATCCCACCATTGCCACCTATGCCAAAACAGGGGAGGTTCACGTGCGGGTTACGGCCAGCGCGCCTACGGAGGAAGTGGCTGACAAGCTGATCCGCCCCGTGGTGAAGGAGATCAAAAAACGGTTCGGAGTCTGTGTCTACTCCACCAGGGAGGAGGAGACTCTGGAGATGGCTGTAGTCCGTCTCCTGAAAAAGTATGAGCTCACCCTGGCCACGGCCGAATCCTGTACGGGAGGGCTGGTGGCAGGGAGGATCGTAAACGTGCCGGGAGCCTCGGAAGTGTTTCGTGAGGGATTTGTCACTTATTCCAACAAGGCCAAGAGAAAACATCTGGATGTGAGCAAAAGCACCCTTAAAAAATACGGTGCGGTCAGCAGGGAGACGGCCAGAGAGATGGCGGTGGGAGGCGTGTTTGCCACAGATTCCGACATCTGCGTGGCCATTACCGGCCTGGCAGGTCCCGACGGCGGAACTGAGGAGAAACCTGTGGGCCTGGTGTATATGGCCTGCTGTCTGGGAGATAAGGTGACAGTGGAGAAATATCAGTTTAAAGGCAACAGGAGCAAGATCAGGGAGCAGTCCGTAGTTCGGGCCCTGGATCTGGTCCGCAGGACGGTTGCGGAGAATTACGGGAAATAAGGGGGAAGAGGGATTGGAAAACCGCAGAAGAAAAAGATACATGTCAGCGGCATACAGGAATTCTTTTTCCAAACTGGTGCTGAATTTTTATCTTTACTATGAAGGGCTGACGGACAGGGCGGAGATATCGGAGGAGGAGCGGGCATTTACAGAGGAATTCGGCAGGATTCTGAAAGGATTTCTCGGAGGACAGGAAGACCTTGAGAGCCTGGAAGCCTTAAGAAACAGGATCGTGGAGAAGACAGAGATTCTGACCGCATTTTCCGACTGCTTTCAGATCTATGAATATGTGCTGAACCGGGTGGAGCGGCGGTTTCTAGTCATGAAAGATTCCGGGAGGACTCCTGCTGGTCTGGCGGCAGAGCTGGTACAGCATATAGCCGGTCTGGAGGATGATGCCGGGAGAAACGAGATGCTCAGAGAGATCATAGCCCAGCTTCCGGTCCGCTTTACCAGACAGAAATTTTACAGTCTGGTTATGGAACGATTTTCCGTGCTGACGGGAGTGAGCAAAGCCAGTATAGAAGACTTTCTGTATATGCTGAAAACTTCCGCCATGGTGCAGCTTCCGGAGCATATGGAGGCGGAGGAGGAACTGTACCGGATCCTGTCAGAACTGAGGAATATGGATTACCGGGGACTGTCCCGGGAAGAGTTTGAAAGCTGTACCAGGTCTCTGGCTCATGCAAGCCGTCTTCTTCTGGATCAGACAGATGAACATGTGCTTATGGCAGAGATGATCAATGATCTCTATGTGCTGTTTCTGACCAGACAGGAGGCTCTGGTGGAAGCAGGGGAGGATCAGGACTTTAAGACCTGTCTCTCCAGGATCCTGGATGCGGTGGACAAAGAAGAGGACAGCCTTGTGGGAGAGGAAGGCCGCAGACTCCTTGAACGGATAGAAGGTATCCAGGAGGCTGTGGAAGAGATCATCCAGGCAGGAACTGACAGAGATGATCCGGTCCTGAACAAGATAGACAGGCTGCTGTCAGGAAGCTCTTTTATGTCTCTGGAAGAGACGGAGGATTCCGGTGGAGAGGCAGACAGAGAGTTTGTGGAGAAGAAGGCAGAGGAATTCTGTGAACAGCTGGACAAGATGTTCGGGAGTATGCCAAAGGCCGTGATCCGTGCCGTCATGGCGAAGGTTCTCTCCGGTCTGCCCATGATATTCCGGGACAGTCAGGAAGTGGAGGATTATATCCGTTCCAGCCTGGAGAGCTGTACGGACCATGGGGAGAGAGAGGCATGTATGGAATTATTAGAGCAGGAGCTGAGGGGATAGATGTTATGGTATGGACATCTGTACATGGGAGAAAAAGCGAGGAAACACAGGTTTTCCATTATACGGAATATCCGCAGAGGAGCTTTCTGTCCGGGGATCTATGTGATTACGCCTCCTTCAAACGGGAATAATATCCTTGATATCTATCCTGCATATATGCTTTCCATGAGGAGCTGCAGGAAAGAGGAACTCCGGATCATGGGCATCGCCGACGGGTATCAGGAAGCCCTGATTCTTGCAGGGACCATTGTAAGCGAAATGTATGAGAGGACAGGGAGATTCTGTCTGGAAGAGTTTCTGGCGGAAAGGCGAAATAAGGTGCGATGACATGCTTCCGATTCTATTGCTGATACTGAAGATCATAGGGATTGCGGTTCTGGCGCTTCTGGGCCTGGCAGTTGTGATTCTGCTCCTCGTACTTGTGGTTCCTGTCAGATATGCGTTGGCCGGTTCTTTTGACGGGAACGTCAGGTTACAGGTCTGGATCACCTGGCTTCTCCATGCAGTATCCGTCACAGGTACATACGGTGACGGTCTGGATATGTCTGTAAAGATTCTGGGGATACGGCTGTTTCAGAAGAAAGAAGCCGGTGATGAGAGGCCTGTGGATCTGGATACAGAGGAAGAAGACCGGGAAGAGGAAAGAGATCTTCTAAAGACAGGGCCGGACCCGGACAGGGAGCAGACCGCTGAGGAGGAAACGGAAGACAGAGAAGATCCTGTGAGCCATGATGAGACAGAACTGTGCGAAGAAGACCTCTGGCCGGAAGAAGAGACGCCCGGAGAAAAGGGAAAACGGCGAAAAAAAGACGGGCCGTTTTTCTCGGGAATCGCAGATTCCGTCCGGAAAACGGCAGGGTCTGTGAGAGGCCAATGGGAAAAGCAGTGGGAATTCAAAGAGAAAGCGGCCGCATTTCTGACGGATGGGGAAAACCAGAAGACCCTGAAACTGATCTTTTGTCAGCTGAGGGCCATGATCTGTCACATCCTTCCGGGAAAAGTGAAGGGAAAAGTGACGTTCGGCACGGAAGACCCCGCCTTTATGGGACAGGTTCTGGCAATTCTCAGCGTAGTGTATACATGGTATGGGGATTCGGTTGAGATCACCCCTGTATTTGATGAAAAGATCCTGGAGGCAGAGGGGCGGATAAAAGGCCGCCTGCGGGCAGGGACTCTGCTGGTACTGGCGCTCAGGATCTTGTTGAATAAAAATTTCAGGCTGCTGGTGAGACGCTGGCGCAGAAGTGGAGGTAAATAAGATGGCGGAGAATAAAACAGGGGGAAACGGACAGTTTTCGGCGGCAGTGGAGGCTCTGTTTCAGGGAATGGATCATCTGGTGGCGACGAAGACCGTGGTGGGGGATGCGGTCCGGGTGGACGATGCGATCATCCTTCCGCTGATGGATGTGACCTGCGGTATGGCGGCGGGAACGTTCGCGGAGAATGCCAGGAGAAAAGGGACAGGAGGCATGAGCGCCAAATTAAGCCCCAGCGCTATCCTGGTGATCCAGAACGGCAGTACGCGGCTGGTCAATATCAAGAACCAGAATACCGTAAACAAGATGCTTGACATGGTCCCTGACCTGGTAAACCGCTTTACAGGCGGAAAAGTGCAGGTGGGCGAGGAATTTTCACAGGATGCCATGAAAACGGCCAGGGATATGGCGGAGGACAGGGAAGAAGAGGATCTTTGACATGGGGACAGGCCCTGCTGCATAGGATAAAGTGTAGGAAGTGAGGGATTTCTATGAAACGATTGTGGGGCCTGGTCCTTTTTTGTATCGGAGTCGGCATGGCTGTAAAAGTGCTGATTCCCACGACTCTTGGGCTGCTGTTTTTTATCACCGGACTGCTGGTGGTGGGATATCACCTGTTCTGCCGGTGTTAGGCAGATCCGTGCCGCCGACAGGCGGCAATACTCCTTTCGGAGATTCTGCGCATAAAAAACTCCAGGGTACAGGACCCTGGAGTTTTAAAATACTTTTTAAGCTCTCTCGACTAAGCCGGAACGCAGGCAAGAAGTACATACATACATCTTTTTTGCTCCGCCATTCACTTTTACCTTAACTGACTTTACGTTAGCTTTCCACATCTTGTTGGATCTTCTATGTGAATGGCTCACTGAGTTGCCAAAGTGAGCAGCTTTTTCGCAAATTGCACATTTAGCCATGATCTGCACCTCCTTAAAAAGCTACTTGGCTCCTATTCATGGAAGCCACAACACTAAATATAATAGCAGATGAAACCATATTTTGCAAGAGGAATTTAAAAAATCTTTGCAATAGACACAATATCTGGTATGTGGTATACTTACTTTTAAGGAAAGGCATACCATAAGAGCAGCCTGGGTAAAATAAATACCAAAGAGAGATATCAAAAAGACAGGAGGTTTCGTTCATGAAAGGACGGATCAGCAACAAGTTGGGTGAAATCCAGATTAATCCGGAAGTGATAGCCACTTATGCGGGCATCACCGCAGTAGAATGTTTCGGGATCGTGGGTATGGCGGCCATCAGCATGAAAGACGGTCTTGTGAGACTGCTGAAAAAAGAGAGCCTGACTCACGGGATCAATGTTGACATCAAAGACAATCACATTGCTCTGGATTTTCATGTGATCGTGGCTTACGGCATCAGTATTTCGGCGGTTGCAGATAATTTAATCGAGAATGTAAAGTACAAAGTAGAAGAATTCACCGGGATGGAAATAGATAAGATTAATATCTATGTCGAAGGCGTCAGAGTGATTGATTAAGGAGGAAGCAGCCCGTGAGTATGAATACCTTAGGTGCAAAAGATCTTCAGAAGGCTTTTCTTGCAGGCGCCAAGAGCCTGGAGGCCAAGAAGGAGTGGATTAATGAACTGAATGTATTTCCTGTTCCCGACGGAGATACAGGTACGAATATGACCATGACCATCATGTCAGCCGCCAGAGAGGTGGCGGCCATCGAGGAACCGACTATGGAGAATCTGGCCAGAGCCATTTCCTCCGGTTCTCTCAGAGGCGCCAGGGGAAACTCCGGCGTGATCCTGTCCCAGCTGTTCCGGGGATTTACAAAGGAGATCAAGACTCTGGATATGATCACCACCACGACTCTGGCCAATGCGTTTGTGCGGGCTACGGAGACTGCTTACAAGGCGGTTATGAAGCCCAAGGAGGGCACGATCCTGACCGTTGCAAAAGGGATGGCCGACAAGGCGGTGGAGCTGGTGACGGAGACTGAGGATATCGTGGAATTTGCGGAGAAGATCATTGCCCACGGCGATTATGTACTGAGCCAGACTCCGGAGATGCTGCCGATCTTAAAGCAGGCAGGAGTGGTGGATTCCGGCGGACAGGGCCTGATGCAGGTGATGAAGGGCTGTCTGGACGGACTTCTGGGGAAGGAACTGGACCTGACGGTGGAGGCCGGCGATCTGCCAAAACCACAGACAGCAGATACCCGGGCCGTGGAGGAGGCGGATATTAAATTCGGCTACTGCACGGAGTTTATCATCAATGTGGAGAAATCATACGGAGACAGAGAAGAGGGGCAGTTCAAGGCTTATCTGGAGTCCATCGGCGATTCCATCGTGGTAGTGTCAGATGATGACGTGGTTAAGGTCCATGTCCATACCAATGATCCGGGACTTGCTATCCAGAAGGCTCTTACTTATGGTTCCCTGTCGCGGATGAAGATCGACAACATGAGAGAAGAGCATCAGGAGCGGCTGTTTAAGGATGCCCGGAAAGGAACCTCCGGACAAAAGACGGAAAATGATAACAGAGAAGGAGCCGGGGAGCCCAGGAAGCCTTACGGCTTTATTGCTGTGTCCATCGGAGAAGGCTTCGGCGAGATCTTTAAGGGCATCGGCTGCGATTATCTCATCGAGGGCGGCCAGACCATGAATCCCAGTACAGAAGATATGCTCAATGCCATCGAACAGGTGAACGCGGACACCATCTATATTCTTCCAAACAACAGCAATATCATCCTGGCGGCGGAGCAGGCGGCTTCCCTGGCAGAGGGCAAGAACATCATCGTGGTTCCTTCCAGGACTGTGCCCCAGGGGATCACTGCCATTATCAATTTCGCTCCCGATCTGTCGCCGGAGGAGAATAAGGAAGTGATGGCTCAGGAGATGGCCAGAGTCAAGACGGGTCAGATCACCTATGCGGTGCGTCATACGGTCATCGACGACAAGGAGATCCAGGAGGGAGACATCATGGGACTGGGGGATCACGGGATCCTCTGCGTAGGCCAGTCCGTGATGGATACGGCGCTGGATACACTGAAGACCCTGACAGATCAGGAGTCGGAGCTGATCACGATCTACTACGGCGCAGACATCAGCAGAGAGACTGCGGAGACCTTTTTTGCCAGGGCTCAGGAGGCATGTCCCGACTGTGAGATGGAACTTCACAGCGGCGGTCAGCCCATTTACTATTATCTGATCTCGGTGGAGTAGAAGAAGCGGCATAATATGAGGAATAATGAGGAATCGATCCGCACCCTGAAGGGAATCGGAGACAAGACAGGGAAGCTGTTTGAGAAGCTGGGAGTGTATACGGTAGACGATCTGCTGGGATATTACCCCAGAGCTTATCACACTTACGAGGCTCCGGTTCCCATAGGGGAGCTGAAGACAGACATGGCAGGCGCGGTGGAAGGGATCCTGCAGCAGACGGCAAGCGTCCGAAGGTTTCAGCATACACAGGTGATCACGGCGTCTCTGAAAGACGGCACCGGCACTCTGCAGCTGACCTGGTTCAACATGCCGTTTCTCAGGAACACTCTCCAGGCAGGTACCTGCCATGTTTTTTACGGAAAGGTTGTAAAGAAGAATAACAGGCTTACCATGGAGCAGCCGGAGATCTTTACCAGGGAAGCCTATGAGAATATGACGGAGACCATGCAGCCGGTCTACGGACAGACAAAAGGGCTGGGCAACAAGGCCATCACCAGGGCAGTGGCCCAGGCTCTGGATAGCCGGAAGATGGAACGGGAATATCTTCCCGCCTCCATCAGGAAAAAATATGAACTGGCAGAATACAATTACGCCATAGAACATATCCATTTTCCGGAGAACAGGCAGGAACTTCTTTTTGCCAGGAAACGGCTGGTGTTTGACGAATTCTTTTTATTTCTTCTGTCGGTCCGCAGACTGAAAGAAGAGCGAGAGGACAGACGCAGCAGCCATGTAATGAAAAGAGCAGACCGGATCCGCGAACTGACAGAACGCCTTCCCTACGAGCTGACAGGGGCCCAGAAGAAGGTGCTGGAGGAAGTGGAGAGAGACATGACGGGAGGGCTGATCATGAACCGCCTGGTCCAGGGCGACGTAGGTTCCGGAAAGACCATTATCGCAGTCCTGGCTCTTCTCATGGCTGCTTACAACGGCTGTCAGGGAGCCATGATGGTTCCCACAGAAGTGCTGGCCAGACAGCACTTCGAGAGCATGAAGGAACTGTTTGAGGCTCAGGGCATCGACCGGGTTCCAGTTCTGGTAACCGGGTCCATGACTGCAAAGGAAAAACGGGAAGCCTATGAGAAGATCAGAAACCATGAGGCGGACATTATCGTTGGAACCCATGCACTGATCCAGGAGAAGGTGGTCTATGACAATCTGGCCCTGGTGATCACCGACGAGCAGCATCGGTTCGGGGTCGGACAGAGGGAGATGCTGGGAAGCAAAGGCCGGGAGCCCCATGTGATGGTCATGAGCGCCACTCCCATACCCAGGACTCTGGCGATCATCCTCTATGGAGATCTGGATATCTCTGTCATAGACGAACTGCCCTCCAACCGTCTTCCCATTAAGAACTGTGTGGTAGATAAGGGCTACCGGAAAAATGCCTATGCCTTTATCCGGCGGCAAATCCAGGAGGGGAGGCAGGCCTATGTGATCTGTCCCATGGTGGAGGCCAGTGAGATGATTGAGGCGGAGAATGTGCTGGATTATACGAAAACACTGAGAACAGAACTGCCAGGTCTGGAGATTCAGTATCTTCACGGGAAGATGAAGGGAAAAGAGAAGAACCAGATCATGGAGCGGTTTGCGGCCGGTGAGATTCAGATCCTGGTATCCACCACGGTGATCGAGGTGGGAGTCAATGTACCCAACGCTACGGTGATGATGATCGAAAATGCAGAGCGTTTCGGACTGGCCCAGCTCCATCAGCTGCGGGGCAGAGTGGGGAGAGGAGATCACCAGTCCTACTGTATCATGGTCAACTGCGGCGATCAGGAGGGAACCCAGGAGAGACTGGACATCTTAAACCGGTCCAACGACGGATTTTACATCGCTTCCGAAGATCTGAAACTTCGCGGGCCAGGGGATTTCTTCGGAGTCCGTCAGAGCGGAGACATGGAATTTAAGCTGGCGGATATTTTTACGGATGCAGGGATCCTGAAGACCGTATCCGAGGAGACTGCCAGGCTTCTGGAGGAAGACGGCAGGCTGGAGATGGAAGAGCACCAGGAACTGAAGCGGCGGCTGGAAGAGTACCTGGAGAAAAGCTACGACAAGCTGAATCTGTAAGAACCCCTTTGTTGTAAAAAAATGACAGATTACGCAGAACCTTCTAGTGTATTATTTTTCTGTGGGCACATAATAGGAGTGTAGCAATTAACCAACACACAGAAAACAAGGAGGCGTTTATTATGTCTAGCAAATCTTCTAACACAACTAACGTACCTGAAGCAAGAGAAGCAATGGACAAGTTCAAAATGGAGGTTGCAGGTGAGATCGGTGTTCCGTTAACCAACGGATACAACGGCAACCTGACTTCTGCTCAGAACGGAAGCGTAGGAGGCTATATGGTCAAAAAGATGATCGAGGCCCAGGAGAAGCAGATGGCTGGTAAGTAAAAAGCCGATATAAAAAAAGAAGATCCCGGCAGGAGTTTGATCCCGCCGGGATTTCTCTTGGCCCGATATTCCTGTGGTTGTGAAAAAGTGCAAAGAATTCCCTTGTGGTGCGGTATAAATCAGGTTATACTGTTAGGCATAAACAGCAAAGGAGCAGACCATGAGAGTAATTGCAGGCAGCGCCAGAAGGATCCGGCTGAAAACCCTGGAAGGATGGGATACCCGGCCTACTACGGACAGGATCAAGGAGACATTATTTAATATGATACAGGACCGTCTTGTGCAGAGCAGTTTTCTGGACTGTTTTGCAGGCAGCGGCGCCATAGGCATCGAGGCTCTGAGCAGGGGGGCATCCCAGGCCGTGTTCCTGGAACAGAATCCGAAGGCGGTAGAATGTATCAGAGAAAATCTGAAAAATACCCGTCTGGAAGACAAAGGTCTGGTGATGGTGTGCAACGTACTGGCCGGCCTTAGGCGGCTTGAAGAAAAGGGTCATTGTTTTGACACGGTTTTTATGGACCCGCCCTACCATGAGGAGTGGGAGAGGAAAGTCCTGGAATACCTGAAGGATTCCGCTCTTATCCATGATGAGACCCTGATCATAACGGAAGCCTCCAGAGAGACAGACTTTTCCTACGCGGAGGATCTGGGATTTTATATAGTGAAGAATAAGGAATATAAGACCAATAAGCATGTGTTTCTGGAAAGAGACTCAGAATAGGAGGACAGGATGGCGGTTGCTGTATATCCGGGCAGCTTTGACCCGGTTACCCTGGGGCACCAGGATATCATAGAGAGAAGTTCCAAGATCATGGACAGGGTGATCGTAGGAGTTTTGAAGAATAATTCAAAATCTCCGTTGTTTTCTGTGGAAGAACGTGTTAATATGTTAAAGAGCGTTACCGGGCATCTGTCCAATATTGAGATACTGGCATTTGATGGACTCCTGGTAGATTTTGTGCGGCAGTGTCATGCTGACGTGATCGTCAGGGGCCTGCGTGCCATTACGGACTTTGAATATGAATTGCAGATGTCCCAGACGAATCGTGTGATCTCGCCTGGGATTGATACCATATTTTTGACTACTAATTTGAAATATTCTTATCTGAGTTCCAGTATTGTAAAAGAAATCGCCATGTATCATGGAGACATCAGTGCTTTTGTGGATCCGGATATTGCAGAAAAAGTTCTGGAGAAAGCAAAAGCAGTCAAGAAGAATGCCCGGCCCGTTAATAAATAATCATTCATTAAAGGAGAGGGTACATACTATGAGCAGAATCGAACAGTTAATCGGCGAAATTGAAGAATATATCGACGGCTGCAAATATCAGGCGCTGTCTAACAATACAAAGATCATTGTCAACAAGGAAGAACTGGAAGAGCTTTTGGTGGAACTGAGACTGCGGGTTCCCGATGAGATCAAGCAGTATCAGAAGATTATCAGCAATCAGGATGCCATCTTAAGCGAGGCCAGATATCAGGCTGACAATATGATACAGGAAGCCACGGCCCAGACCAATGAGCTGGTCAATGAGCATGAGATCATGCAGAGAGCCTATTCCACGGCCAATCAGATCGTGGAGGATGCCCAGGTTCAGGCTCAGTCTATCATCGATGCGGCGGTCAATGATGCCAACAATATCCGCCAGGGGGCTATCCAGTATACGGATGATATCCTGAGAAACCTTCAGAATATCATTTCCAATACCATGCAGGATGCCCAGACTAAGATGGACGGCTTTCTCTCTGCCATGCAGGCCAACTATGAGATCGTAACAGGCAACCGCAACGAGCTGACCATGGATCCGGGGGCAGGCGATCAGGAAGGCGCATATCCGGCGGAGATGTAAGACAGCTGCAGGAGGACGGTCACAGCGAGGACAGTATGTAAAAAACACCCAGGGACAGTGCGCCGTGAAGCATTTTCCAGGCCGTATAATGGCCTGCCGAAAGGCCTTTGTGTCCCAGTACGCTTCTGGTCTGGAAGAGACCGCACAGGCCTCCGAAAGCGATGACAAAACACAGGGCCATACCCTGGTTCAGTCCGGTCAATACACGGGAGAGGGCCTGGATGCCGGTGGTGATCTCCACGATCCCCAGAAGGACGGCCCGGGATGAGGCAGAAAGGAAAGGAATTTGCCCGATCAGTTCTGCCAGGATGGAGAAAAGCATCAGGTATCCGCCTATTTTTATCATCACTTCAAAGGAACTCATCATGGACTGGTCAAAAGAAGAGACTGTCCGATGAATGGGAGCAGAGGCGGGGTATCCCCGGAACCTGTAGATTTTCCCCGAGATCAGGGCGATGGGAAGGACCGGGAGATAGAGGGCCAGAAGGATCCGGGCCATGGGAAGGGACGGATCGGCCATGGATGCTACGTATCCCAGAAGGAACATGGGGCTGGGGTGATTGCTGACAGAGAGAAGGAAACGGCCTTCCGGAAGGCTGATACGCTTCTCTTCCACAAATTCACTGCAGGTTTTGGCCCCCATGGGATAGCCGCAGAGGAGACCGGACACCAGCACATAGCAGCCGCTGTCGGACAGGCCAAAGAGACCTTTGAGTACAGGACGCATTGGAGCGGTCAGCAGGCGGATCCCGTCTAAAGATACGATCACATTGGAGCAGATCATAAAGGGAAGCAGGGTGGGAAGAACCGTCTGATACCACAGAAGGAGACCGCGGCTGGCCCCCTGAAAGGACAGGGCAGGGTGAGTCAGCAGAAGAAATAAAACCATAACTGCCAGAAGAGGGAGAACGGATTTTTTCATAGTCACCGGAATAAGATGTTTTATACACTATATGAGTGAGGGAGAACAGGATATGCGGGTGCTTTTGCTGATTCTTCTGGCGGTGTTTCAGGTGACTGTCACAGACTATCTCATCTCCAATCCGGATTTTTATCAGCTGGATGCCTACACATGGGAGAGCGGGGAGTTCCGCGCCATGAAGTTGGGTGAGAGACTGGCAGGAGAGAAGATGCTGGATATGGATGTGCTTACTTCCATGATGATCCAGGAAGAATATGACTTAACCGGTCTGAAAGAGGGGGATGTGTTAAAAGGAAATCCTCTGATTTCCAAAAGACGGCCGGTGGAGTACAGAAAGCTGCTTCACGGTTACGAGACGGTTTTTCAGGATCTGAAGTATTTTCCTATCCCGGAAAGCAGCCGTCCGGGCACACCGGATGTGGCATATGAGAACGGGTGGATGGATGAGAGGACCTACGGGGGAGAACGCAGGCATGAAGGATGTGACGTCATGGGTACAGAACGTCCCCGGGGATTCTATCCTGTGGTCAGCATAAGCGACGGCACGGTGGAAAAAGTGGGCTGGTTAGAGCAGGGCGGCTGGCGGATCGGGATTCGCGCGCCATCGGGTCTGTATCTTTACTATGCCCATTTCTATGATTACAGCCGGGACTGGAAGGAAGGCGATGAGGTGAGAGCCGGGGAGCTTCTGGGATTTATGGGGGACAGCGGATATTCTGCCATAGAGGGAACCGTGGGGAATTTTGATGTCCATCTTCATATGGGGATGTATCTGAGGACAGACCACTATGAAGAGATGAGTGTGAATCCTTACTGGATCCTGAGATTTCTGGAGGGGCGGAGGTTGGTGTATGATTACTGATGTTTCAGAGAAAACTGTTTTGAAGTTCCCGCTGCCGGAACCGTTCCAGGAGGAGATGAGATCTCTTCTGGACGAAGAATACGAACAGTACGTGAAAAGCTTTGACGATCCCAGGAGCCTGGGTCTGCGGGTCAACACCCTGCGGCTGACCAGAGAAGAGTGCAGAGATCGTCTGCCCTGTGACACATGGCCTGTTCCATGGATTGCCAACGGGCTTTTTTATGAAGACCATGTCAGGCTCTCCAAAGATCCCTACTACTATGCCGGCCTGTACTATCTCCAGGAGCCAAGCGCCATGACGCCCGCCTCCCTTCTGCCTGTAAAGCCGGGTGATATGGTTCTGGATCTGTGCGCGGCGCCCGGAGGGAAGAGTACGGAGCTGGGAGCCAGGCTGAGGGGAGAAGGCATGCTGGTAGCCAATGACATCAGCAATTCCAGGGCCAAAGGACTGCTTAAAAATCTGGAACTGTTCGGCATCGCCAATCTCTGCGTCACCAGTGAGCCGCCGGAAAGACTGGCGGCAGTGTTTCCCGGATTTTTCGACAGTATCCTCATAGATGCCCCCTGTTCCGGGGAGGGAATGTTCCGGAAAGAGCCTGCCATGATCCAAGAGTGGGTGAAAAAGGGACCGGAATATTACAGCAGGATCCAGAAGGAGATCGTGAGAGAGGGGATCTTCATGGTGAAGCCAGGCGGATATCTGCTCTACTCCACCTGTACTTTTTCAAGAGCGGAGGATGAGGAACTGATCCGGTGGGTACTCAATACCTTTGAGGAGATGGAACTTGTGCCTCTGCCTCTGTTTGAGGGAGCCAGGGACGGAATCGGCCTGTCCGGCTGTCTGAGACTGTTCCCTCACAGGATCCGGGGAGAGGGGCATTTTATGGCCCTTCTGCGGAAAAAGAAGACGGGATCTGCCCGGGAAACCGTGCCGCAGCGGAAGCAGGAGGACCATGGGTCCGGCCGGGACCAGAGAGGGAGAAGACCTCTGCCGGGGAAGGCGGGACAGAAAGACGGCCTGGATGAAGACAGGGAATTCTGGAGCTTTCTGGGAGACACGAAGCTTCACTGGGACAGAAATCGTCTGGTGAAGAGACGGGACAAGATCTATTATCTGCCGGAGGGATTTCCCGGGGGCGCCGGGCTTCGGTATCTGCGCACCGGACTTTTTATGGGAACCATAACAAAAGGACGGTTCGAGCCCAGCCAGGCCATGGCCATGGTACTGGGGGAAGGCCGGTATTCCAACTGCGTCTCCTTCCACAGAGATGACGAGAGAGTG
>Ga0137306_101610_pt1 | contig 22101 bp, 18 predicted proteins | sample Inofroosms_March_FD_97187 | JGI IMG/M metagenome (GOLD analysis project Ga0137306, IMG submission 97187) | Mouse cecal microbial communities from Vienna, Austria - N-Acetylneuraminic and N-Acetylglucosamine D2O microcosms_March | ecosystem: Host-associated > Mammals > Digestive system > Large...
ACAATGTACTGCCATTTGGAACCGCCCTTACTGCCTGCATTACCTTTAACGGATATCTGGAAGCGGCAGGAGCCACACAGAGGTTTGCTTTTGCAGATCCGTTTCTCGCCAAAGTACCTATTTTTATCGTATTTTTCCTCTACATTTACTTTGTGGGATTTCGATTTTACGCGAAGGAAACCGATTCTGAGGAGATCGGAGAAGTTAAGGTAGAAGCCAAAAAGAAAGAACGCAAAAAAGCGGAATTGACGCCATTTCAGAATAGGCTGGGCAAAGTGCTGTTTTTCGGCAGCGCCGCGGGCATGATTCTGATCAGCACTTTTACGGATCTGGACATGTATGTGGTGGGGGCTGTGGCTATTATCATCGCCCTCGCAGCGAAGGTTATCGATCAGAAAGAGGCCATCCGTTCAATTCGCTGGGAGACCATTTTCATCTATGGGGGCACCGTATCGTTGAGCACCGCCATGAATGATTCCGGACTGAATGAAATGATTGCCAACGGGATATCGAGCGTACTGGGAGGCGTGACCAATGTGGCCATTGTGGCCGGAGTATTTTTCATAACATCATTTCTGATGACCCAGTTTGCCAGCAACCGTACCGTGGGAGCCGTATTTCGCCCTCTTTCTATCGCTGCTGCCGTAGGTCTGGGACTGGACCCGAGATTTACCTTGCTGGCGATTCACTACGGCTCATCACTGTCCACCCTGACGCCTATGGCAACTTCCGCACAGCTGATTGCGTTTAATGAGGGAAAGTTTAAGATGAAAGAATTTATCATAGGTTCCATCGGGCCGGCCCTGGTGTACTTTATCGTATTCATGGTCTGGTTCCCTGTGTGTTTCGGAGTTTTGCGATAAAGAACGGAGGAGAATTATGGATAAGAAAGCAGTGTTTGCCACACCTTATAAGGAATCGGAACAATCAGAATGTCTGCAGTTCCGCTACATCTACTGTCAGTGTTACGAGATAAAACTGCCGGGACCACTATTGTCACGGACCCTTTTATCAGCGGGGGAGTAGATGATTTTACGGTGGGGGAACTGTCGGGAGCTGACTATATTATCCTGAACCACACCCATTTTGACCATGATATGGACACAGGAAAGGTATGGGATCAGTTTCACGGCAGGGTGATCTGTCAGAAGGAGGTAGCTTTGGAGGTTGCCAATTTTTTTGATATTCCTTACAGCAGCATCTATGCGGTGGGAGAGGAGTGCACCTATTATCTTCCGGAATTTACCCTGCAGACATTTCACGGGCTTCATGACAACCGGAAGGCAAGGGAGGGCACGGACAAAAGACCTTCCCGGATGGGAGATACCACCAAAAGACGGTTTGGAACAGACGGTCATTTTCTCCTGGACTGCATGGGGGCTGTCTATATGATGAACTGGGTGATTACCACGCCTCAAAATTTTAAGATCGCATTCAATGCGGGGCAGGATTTTGATGAACATGTCCGCCATTTAGATCAAGTGAGGCCCAATATTATGATACGTCACAGAATCCGTACTTACAGTCCCCAGGAGTATGCCAGGCAGTGTGAACGGACCGGCGCTCAGTATATTCTGCCGTGGCATCACAGCAATGCATTGAAGACGGGAGAGGATTTGAATGCCTATATGGAGCAGGTCAATGAAGTGCTTGCGGCTCACGGGGCGCCTTCAAAAGCTTTCAATCCTGAACCATATCGCTGGTATACCATGTATCTCGGAATAAAGTAACTATATAGAAGGGGCTGCCGGAAATTCCCGGCAGCTGCTTCTTGGTTTCAGTATTATCAAAATGCATTAGAGGCTGCCCTTCCCATACCGGCTGTAGAGTCTCTGCACCAGAATCGTGGTGGCGATGATGAAGAAGATTTCCAGAGAACTGCTGACAATCCCCACCATAAACAGCAGAACCATGCTGACTCCCAAAATAACCGCCATGGCCTGACGGTAGGGACGGAGAGCCCGGCGCAGGGAGAAGGACAGGGCGGACAGACGCCACAGGATCAGACAGAGGCAGACTGCCAAGAGGACCGAGGCGGTGAATGCAAATGCCACATGAAGGAAGGCCTGGAGAGGCACGGAGTCCGGAAGATAGGGAGTGAGGACAGCGAGCAAAAGCAGCAGGAAGGCGGTGTTGAGGATTCCCGTCTCCAGGGAGTGTCTGGGAATGCGGGAGAGAAGTCTTTTCAGGACAACAAGATAGTAGAGGCCGATGAGGATTCCCAGAAAGAAAAATGCGGTGCGGCGGCCGGGCCAGCTTCCGATGACAGACAGGTTGGAAGTGAACCAGTTGGTCCCGCTGACGAACATCAGGGTATAGACAGGGATGACGGCATAGGCGATAAATGACAGCATATGAGAACTCTCCTTTGTGCAGTAAATGGTCGTTTGAGTGTTATTTAGTATTCCTCACGGCCATTTTATTATGCCAAAACGGGATTGATTTTTTCCTGCCGGAGTATTAAGATAAAACAGACATTGACAAATTGACGAACAGCAGAAAAGGGAGAGACGGATATGGAACTGGAAGGACTCATGAACCTGCAGCTGATGATGTTTCTGGAGATCGGCATCGGCTGGTATCTGAGAAAGAAGAATCTGATCACGGAGGAGGGGAAGAAAGTTTTGACGGATCTGGTCATCGATCTGATCCTGCCGTGTAATATTATCCAGTCATTTATGATTGAACTGAATCGGGAGATTCTTGTGAAAGGGCTGCAGATTCTGATCATCTCCACGGCCATCCAGATGTTCTGCACTCTGCTCAGCGCCGTCTGCTACAATCGAGTGGAACGGGGGAAGAGGGCAGTGCTCCAGTATGCCACGGTCTGTTCCAACGCAGGGTTTCTGGGGAATCCGGTTGCAGAAGGGCTTTACGGCTCCATGGGCCTTCTCTATGCCTCCATCTATCTGATTCCTCAGAGAATCGTCATGTGGTCCGCTGGAGTTTCCTATTTTACCGAAAGCCCCAGCAAGAAAGAAGTGCTCATAAAAGTGTTAAAACATCCCTGTATCATCGCCGTGGAGATCGGAGTAGTTCTCATGGTGACTCAGGTCCCTCTTCCCGGTTTTCTGGTAAAGACTCTGGGAAGTCTCAGCAGCAGCACGACGCCTGTGACCATGCTGCTGATCGGATCCATCATGGCAGGGGCCGATCTTAAGACCATGGTGACCAGGACCACGGCGGCGTTTTCCGTCATCAGGCTGATCCTGATCCCCATGGCAGTATACGGAGCCTGTCTTCTGTTACATGCGGACAGTCTTATTGCAGGGGTCTCCGTGATCCTGGCGGCCATGCCTGCCGGGAGCACTACGGCCATCCTGGCGGCCAAATATCACAGGGATGAAGAGTTTGCCAGCAAGTGCGTGGTCCTGACCACCGTGCTGTCCATGATCGCCATCCCGGCATGGAGCATGGTGCTTACGGCGGGACTGGGCTGATGAGAATTTCAGAGACAGACAGGAGGATATGGATGATGAAAAGAGGAATTATGATTCTGCTTCTGATGAATTGCATTCTCCAGGGCTGCAGCAAAGGCGGGGAACCGGCCCGGGAGACAGAGTATGCAGAGACAGAGCAGTCGGCAGAACCGGCAACAAAAGAAGAAGGATCTGACACAAGACGGTTTACGGCCGGGGACGGGTCTTTTTCTGTCTTTCTTGACGAGGACTGGATGGAAGAGGAAGTGAGCGCCAGCTACTGGCTGGTGGCCGGGGAAGAAGACCAGTCGGTTTGTATTATGCAGTTTCCGAAAGAATACAGCGATCTCATGGTGGACAATATGGATTCCGTTAAGGCTTTGGTCAATGAAAAATGGGATATGGCGGATCCTGTTCCGGGAGAAGCGCCTCCTGATCTGAAGCTTAAGAATAAAGAGGCTTATGAATATAAGACAGAAGCAGACGGGGAAAGCGAAAGAGGATATGTGATCTTTGGGGAGACAGATTATGCATTTTATTCCTTCCTTTATGACTACAACAGGCTGAAGGCTGATAATCTTGAGGCTGTTATGGATTGTCTTGCAACTTTTGACGAGACCCCTCTGGACAATGAACTTGACTGGAATCATATAAGCGGCACGGAGACAATCAGGTGGTTTAATGCTGTTTACGCGTTGGAGAGCGAGAGGGCCGGATGGGATCCGAACCATTATGTCGGAGCGCCGCTGAACGAAAGAATCCGGCTGGAGGATCAACGATATCTGAAAGAGCAGTGGAATGTTGCAGATAAAGAGTCGGCAGACAAAACCGTAGCATGGTTTTTAGAGAAAGGCTACAGGGCGGAGTTTCAAAAGTCGAATGAGTATTTGAAAGAGGAAGGTCTGGGCGACGTGCCTCCGGACAGACGGACGGAATTTATGCTGGACAACTGGGATGTGACGGAAACCGAAGCCGGATATTATCTAAAGGATTATGAAATGTATGAAGAGTACGGTCCGGAGGCGGTGGCTGCCTGGGATTATGAGCATGCCATGAGTTTATTGAGGCATTTTTATGTGGCGGGATATTATTCACATCAGGAGATGCTGGAAAAGATGTATGAGATCGCTTCGGTGATACAAGGTGAGTTTGACTCCTGGGACGACTATATGGACAGCTGTTTTCTTGGATATGAATATTGGTCCGATGAGAGCAGCCGGCCCCTGAGAGAATTGTATGAGGAATTAAAGCAGAGAGAGGTCAGTCCTTATTCTGTGGATTTCAAAACAGAGCTTATAAGGGAATGGGCTGAATAAAGCGAGAGGTGAGATCATGTCGGACAGCCGTTTATTCAAAATCCTGTATTATCTTTTAGACAAAGGGCGGGCCACTGCTTCCGAACTGGCGGACAGATTTGAGGTTTCAATAAGAACCGTTTACCGTGACGTGGAAGCTCTGAGCAGTGCCGGCGTCCCGATCTATACAGAACCGGGGAGAAACGGCGGAATCTGCCTGTTGCATGAGTTTACTCTGGACAGGGCGATCTTGTCACAAAACGAAAAGCAGGAGGTATTGACGGCTCTTCAGAGCATATCTGCCTCAGGGTATTCTTCAGGAGAGGAGATCCTGACAAAGCTGTCTGCTCTTTTCCATATGGATACGGAAAACTGGATCGAGGTGGATTTTTCACACTGGGGAAACAAAGGCTGGGACGATTCAAAATTTGAAAAGCTGAAAACGGCGGTGATTCACCATAAGGAAATAAAGATCCTTTATGAAAATACCAGAAGCGAGACAAGAGAACGGGTCGTACAGCCGCTGAAATTGTCTTTCAAATCAAAAGAATGGTATCTGAAAGCATTTTGCCTTGAAAAGCAGGACTTCCGCATATTTAAATTAAACCGTATTCTGGAGCTGGAACTACTGGAAAAGATTTTTGTACCGAGGCCGTGGCCGGAACAGGAAAACGATTCGCTGCCGTCATGCCCCGGGATTGTTCTTTTATTTTCAAAAGAGATCGGGTACCGTGTGTATGATGAATTTGACAAAACCCAGGTGGAACGTCAGAAAAACGGTGATTTAAAAGTTTGCACCGAGATGCCTGTGGACCCATGGCTCACGGGATATCTGCTTTCCTTCGGCACTGAGGTTGAGATCGTGGAACCGGAATATTTGAGGGAAATGGTGGCAGCACAGGCAAAATCCATCTATGAAAAAAATAAACCATGACAGAAGATGTCAGCATATGTGTGTTATAGTAATCTTACCCTGCACGGACAGGGGAACATAAACTGTAAACACACTGAAAGCGGAGGTAAGGAAAATGGAAATGATGGATCAGAGATTTTGTCAGTGCTGCGGCATGCCAATGAGAGATCATGATGAGCTGTACGGAACAAACGCCGACGGCAGCAGGAATGAGGAATACTGCAGTTACTGCTTTGAAAAGGGCGAGTTTACGTTTCAGGGTACCATGGAAGAGATGATCGAGGCATGCGCGCCTAATATGGCAGCCGCCAACCCGGACATGGATGAGGAAGAGGCGAAAAAAATCATGTTTCAGTGGCTCCCGACTCTGAAACGTTGGAAAAAATAACCGGCAGACTCATGCCGAAAAAGCGTTAGAAAACATTTCTGCTAAATCAATGACAAAAACCCTTGAATCCACTGGAATTCAAGGGTTTTTCAGTCGGGGTAACAGGATTTGAACCTGCGACCTCTCGGCCCCCAGCCGAGCGCGCTACCAAACTACGCCATACCCCGTTTTTTGATTGCCTGCGGCTGTCTCTCCAGCCGACTTCCCTATTATAGCAAAAGATTTCCGATTTGAAAAGCTTTTTTTTCATTTTCTTGAAAAAAATTCAGGGATGGGATATGATTAGGGGAGAAATGCAATATTTTCAGGATGGAGGAAAGCCATGAAGCCGATTGTAAGTTTTGATATGGACATGACTCTGCTGGATCATGAGACCTTTGACATCCCCGAAAGTGCCAGGCTGGCTCTGAAAGAGCTGAGAAAAAACTATATTATTGTCCTGGCCACGGGCCGGGATATGGACAGCCACTACAGCGCAGGGTTAAAGGAGAAGGTGAATCCGGATGCCATCGTCCACACCAACGGGACCAAAGTCACAGTGGGAGACCAGGTGATCTACAAGTCTCATATGTCCCAGGATTTAAAACGCCGTCTGCTGGAATTTGCCCGTGACCATGATCTGGCAGTCGGGGTGACCATGGGCGATGAAGATTATTATATTCACCCGGAGCGTGTGACGGAATTTGATATAAAAAGATGGGGAGAGTGCGGGCGGCAGTATATTGATGCCTGGAAGCTGATGGACATGGATGTGCCATCCATGTGCTATATCGGCCTTCCCGAGGGGGCGGCCCTGATCGAGGAAGCCTTTGAGGACCTGAGACTGCCCCTGTTTGCAGGCCTGGAGGGAGCCGATATTATCGAGAAGAAGAATTCCAAGGCCAGAGGCCTGGCCATGGTCTGCGAGTATTTCGGCACCACTATGGAGGAGGCATACGCCTTCGGAGACAGCATGAATGATTACGAGATCCTTCAGGCTGTGGGCACCGGCATCGCCATGGGCAATGCGGATCCCAGACTGAAAAAGGTGGCTGATTATGTCACATCGGATATCGGAGAGGACGGGATCTACCGGGCCTGTGTGCACCTGGGACTGATCCCGGATCAGAATAATAAAGGAGACGAATCATAATGAATGAGAGACTGGAAGCACTGAGAAAACTGATGGCAGAGCGCCATATGGATGCCTATCTGATCCCCACATCGGATTATCATGAGTCCGAGTATGTGGGAGAATATTTTAAATGCAGGAAATTTATTACCGGATTTACAGGTTCCGCGGGAACGGCGATCGTGACGGCAGATGATGCCGGGTTGTGGACGGACGGAAGATATTTTGTCCAGGCGGCGAAACAGCTGGAGGGAAGCGGGTTCCGGCTTCAGAAAATGGGACAGGAGGGAGTGCCCACTGTTGAAGAATATCTGGCAGAGAATCTTCCTCAGGGAGGTACTCTGGGATTTGACGGCCGGGTGGTGAACAGCCGCATGGGAGAGGACCTGAAAGCCCTGCTGGAAGACAAGGAGGTGAGCTTTGCCTGTGAGGAGGACCTCATAGGTCTGATCTGGGATGACAGACCCGGGCTTCCGGCCAATCCGGTGTGGATCCTGGAAGAGAGATATGCAGGAAAGCCGGCTGCCGAAAAGATCAGGGAGCTGAGAGAGGCCATGAAAGAGGCCAGAGCCACGGTCCATGTGCTGACGACTCTGGACGATATCGTGTGGCTTCTCAATATCCGGGGCGATGACGTGCCCAATAACCCGGTGGTACTGTCCTACGTGGTGGTGACGGAGGAAGAACTGTACCTGTTTATCAATGAAAAAACTCTCGACGGACAGGTGAGAACATATCTGGAAGATCTGAAGGTTACGGTTAAGCCCTATGATGAGATCTATGATTTCGTCAGGACCTTCCGCCGGGAGAGGGTGCTTCTGGAAAGCTCCAGAATCAATTTCGCCATCCGAAATAATCTGGATCCATCCAACAGAATCATTGACAGGATGAATCCTACGGTCATGGCCAAAGCCGTGAAGAATCCGGTGGAGATCGAAAATGAGCGGAAGGCCCACATCAAAGACGGCGTGGCAATGACCAGATTCATGTACTGGCTGAAGAAGAACATCGGCCGTGTGCCCATGACGGAGATCAGCGTGTCCGATCATCTGGAGGAACTGCGCAGGCAGCAGGAAGGATTTCTGCAGCCCAGCTTCAACACCATCTCCGCCTATGGGGAAAACGCCGCCATGTGTCATTATTCCGCCACTGCAGAGAGCAACAAGACTCTGGAAGCCAGGGGACTCTATCTGGTGGATTCCGGCGGACAGTACTATGAAGGAACTACGGATATCACCAGGACCATGGCTTTAGGACCTGTTACCGACGAGGAGCGGGAGCACTTTACCCTGGTGGCCATGAGCATGCTGAGACTGGGCCATGCCAGATTCCTCTACGGATGCAGAGGGCTTTCCCTGGACTACATCGCAAGGCAGCCTCTCTGGGAGAGAGGACTGAATTATGACCACGGCACGGGCCACGGAGTGGGTTATCTCCTGAATGTCCATGAGAGGCCCAACGGGATCCGCTACAAGACCGTGCCGGAGCGCATGGACAGCTGCGTCATCGAGGAGGGTATGATCTGCTCCGACGAGCCGGGCATCTATATCGAGGGAAGCCACGGGATCCGCACAGAAAATCTGATCGTATGCCGGAAGGCGGAGAAGAACGCTTACGGCCAGTTTATGGAGTTCGAATATCTGACCTTTGTGCCCATCGATCTGGATGCGCTGGATCTGTCTCTGATGGAAAAGAAAGACATAGAGTATCTGAATGAATACCACAGACAGGTTTATGAGAAGATCAGCCCCTATCTGCCGGAGGAGGAGAGACAGTGGCTGAAGGAGGCTACCAGGGAAATGTAAGGCTGCGAAAAAACGGTAAGATTGACAAAGACTACCGCTGATGGTAAAATTTTTACAGTCATATTTAACAAAATTCAGCTGTTTACTATTGAGAAAAAAGAGGATCTTATATCATGTTCATTCCCCGATATATACTTGCTCCGCTGGTGGGAGGCATCATCGGCTATATCACTAACGACATTGCCATCAAGATGCTTTTTCATCCCAGGAAGTCCATCTACATCGGCAGTTTTCACATTCCCTTCACCCCCGGACTGATCCCCCAGCAGAAAAAGCGGATCGCCGCCTCCATCGGCAGGGTGGTCAGCAGGCAGCTTCTGAATACGGAGACGCTCAAGAGCGCCGTGCTCTCTCAGAACGCCGTGGACAAGCTCCGAGACAGCATCCGCCGGGAGATCACAAAAATGTCCACGGACACCCGGACAGTGAGAGATCTTTTAGAACAGCGCTTTTCCCAGGAACAGATCGAAACCACAGAGGACAGACTCTGTGACGAAGCGGCAGACCTGATCATGGAGAAACTCATAGAAGCCCATATCGGCGCGGTCATATCGGATGCCATACTGGAAGACATACAGAAGATGATCCCTGACAGCGGCGGTTTTTCCGCTATGATCACAGAGATGATCTCAAAAAGCATGGGCAGTGTCGTTGAAAAGGTGGTTGAAGAGAAGATCCGGGATAAGGGTCCTGCCCTGATCCGGAAGAACACCTTTGACACGGCTGAGAAGATTCTGAACATGCAGCTCTGTGAGATCTGTCAGATCTACAGGGAAAACATTCCTCAGATCGTGGAGACCATCGTATCCATATACAGAGAGGTCATGGATGTCAATCTTGACAAGGTGCTGAGCGCGGTCAATATCGAGGCTATTATTGTGGAAAAGGTAGCTTCCTTTGACTCGGCCCAGCTGGAGGACATGATCTTCGGGATACTGAACAAGGAACTGAAAGCCATCGTTTATCTGGGAGCGGCTCTGGGCTTTCTCATGGGATTTATCAACCTTATGTTTTGACAGGCAGAGATAAAAATGTAAAGTACAAAAAGAGGTGCAGCCATGGAGATTCAAGATCAGATCAGAACCATCATCAGCCGGCGGCGGGACAGGCTTCCTGCCATCGAGGAGAAGCTGAGAGTACTTGCCGGGATCCGCGAAAGCATATCCCGGATGGAGGCTGTCCGGGATCAGATGATCGGGCCCGACGGCGCCGTGATCGAAGGGGGCCGTTTTTCTCCCATGTTAAAAAAGAATCCGGATATGGCCTGGGGACTCCAGGCACTGGACAGCTCTGCCGTCAGGGAGGCGGCGGACAAGGCCGCAGAGGCCCTGGAAGCCTACAGGACCAGGTGTATGCGTCAGACGGTCAGCATTTCCGTAGTCGGAAAGGCCCGATGCGGAAAAAGCCAGCTTTTAAAGGCTGTCAGCGGCCTGAGCGATCAGGTGATCCCGGCTTTTGATTCGACGGACTGTACCGGCGCTCCGTCGGTCATCTGTAATGTGCCAGGAAGCAGGGTACAGGCCAGGCTGAGTTTCAAGACAGGACCGGAGATGGTAAGAGCCGCCCAGACTTACCTGGAGCGCATGATCCCGGATCCGTCTGCCCGTCCCATGCTCTACCGCATGGAAGATATCCGCACTCTGGATCTGAGGGCGGTGGAGGAAGGGATCCCCGAGGGCTCTGAGGAAGGGGTCCTGATGGAATATCTTGAGAAAATGGTGCTTCACTATGAGGAATGGGCCGGATATGCCGGTGGGGCGGATATGGTTTTGGACGACGAGAAGGAGATCATCACCTTCGTGGCCCAGAACAACGGCATATCCCTGGAAGATGAACGGAAAGGCAGAGGAAAGCGGGAGGAGTACTACAGATATCTGGCAGTGAATACCTGTGAGATCACCTGCAGCTTTCCCCAGGAGGGCATCGGCAGCATTAGTCTCATCGATACAGTGGGCCTGGGCGATCATACGGACGGGATTCTGGACAGCATGCTGGAGACTGTCAGGGACAGAAGCGACGCGGTGGTCTTTGTCCACATGCCTCACGACGGCACTGCAGGAGGACTTCCCGAGGACATCGTCGGTATCTACAAGTCCATTAAGGAAAAATGCGGTGACAGGGCTCTTGACCAGTGGCTGTTCTATTTTATCAACAATGTGGAAAAGCCTACGGCCAAGTATGGAGTCAATACGGAATTCTGCGAGGGCGCCTGCAGGCGCATCGCCAACTCCAAATGGCTGGGGGCTCACAATGCAAAGATCGTAAATGTGACGGATACAAAAGCCGTTCAAAACGAGTTTCTTCTGCCTCTGTTAAGTGAACTGTTAAAGAATCTGGACAGCATCGACGAGACTTTCCGCAGGCCTGCCGCGGAGGCCATGAAAGTACTGTACGGAGAGTACAGCGGCCTCTGTACCAGGGCTCAGAAGGTGCTTTGTTCCGATATCCGGGGCAACGCTTCCCTGGCTCCTCTGATCCACAGACTGACAGATCAGGGGATGACGGGCCTGCGCACCGTCCTGTTTCAGGCGGCCAGAAGCTGGCGTGAGAAACGGGATCAGCCCTGTATTGCCATGGATGACAGCTGCAGGGACATCTTTCTGCGCATGAGGCAGACCGGCATCGCGGATGCTTATCTTCCGACTCAGCAGGAGATCCTGGATGAGCTGAACACGGGGATGATACCCAACCTTCTCTATACCAGATATGCCAACCAGATCCGCAACCGTATCTCCAGAGATTTCCTGAAAGTGGACCTGGATCTGGAAAAAGCCATCATGGGGATGAAAGACGAACTTGCCCGGGCGCTGTTTGAGACCTGCGGCCTGAAGGCCCTCTGTCCGGTGCCCGAGGGAGACCGGCGGCCATATGAGTGGTTCTATGATTTTGCGGAGAACGTGCTGGGAGACAGATATCCCAATATCCGGCTGGCGGTGGAGACCCTGGCAGATTTTGAATTCTCCGTGAAAGGATTCATGACTTATGAGATCAGGAACTGTCTGGATGACCTGGATATGAGCTTCGGAAACGTGCCGCCTCTCATCAATCCTCAGAACGGCACCATGGACCGTACAAAGATGAGCATCTATTCCAATCTGCACCGTACCCTCTGCCGTATCGCCACCACTCTGGAGGATATGATGAAAGAGCTGTACATCAAGCCCAACCGTGCCATGTTTGCCGAGGTGGCGGATTTCTGTGACCGGATCTATTACTCCGCGGAATCGGAGATGGAGTGGCGGAATTTCTATGCCGATCAGTCCAGTATTCTGTGGGCGGAGGAGCTTAGGCAGCAGCAGGCCGTGGGTATTATGTTCCAGGAGTGGCTGGACCTCGTGGAAGCTCTCCAGCAGTACAATAACAGCCGGATATACAATATGCAGGAGGAAAAAACCTATGCCGTTTGATTTTGGAAAGAGCCTGAAAAATCTGACCCGGAGGGCAAAGATGGAACCGCCCCGCCTTACCATGCGTGTGTGTATGCTGGGAGCCCGGGGAGTGGGAAAAACAAGTGTTATCACATCCATGTACAACAGCCAGAAAGCCGCAGTGTCAGGAACCAATCTGTTCCTTACGGCCAATGGGGCCACGCAGACGGTGCTGGAGAGCAAGAAGAATCTTCTCACCGGCATGTTTGCCGGTTATCATGCAGAAGACAGTCTGGTGACGGAAAGCGGTCTGCCGGGCGATTCGGCGGAGAGCCTGTTTCAGTTTACATACGGTATGAATTCCGAGAAGATCAATATCGATCTGGAGATCCGGGACTACCCGGGAGAATATCTGAGGACGGAGCCGGAGACGGTGGCCGACTATATCCGTCAGGCAGATGCGGTCATCATCGCCATTGACACTCCCTGTATGATGGAGGCGGAGGGCCGGTACCATGAAGGGAAAAACAGACCTGAACTGGTGATGGATTTTCTCATAAAAAATCTGAACAGCGAGAGCGAGAAGCTGGTTCTCCTGGTTCCCCTGAAGTGTGAGAAATATTTTGCGGACGGCCGGATCGATCAGGTGACGGACCAGGTGAGAAAAAGCTATTCCGTCCTTCTGGAACATCTGAAGGGTCAGAAGAACGAAACTACGGGCAGGAAAAATGTCTGCTGCGCCATCGCCCCCATCCAGACCCTGGGAGGAGTGGTGTTTGATTCATTTGAAAGGGATGACGAGGGCTCGGTCCGGGAGATCATGACCAGGGAGCAATATCCCCTGCCGGCGAAGATCAATTACCGCTACAGGGCGGTCAATGCCGTCTATGCTCCGAAATATTGTGAACAGCCCCTTTATTACCTGCTGGCCTTTGTCTCCAAACAGTACCAGAAGGCTCAGGGACAGCAGGTCCATGGAGGGATCCTGGGAAAACTTCGGGAGATCCTCCGGGTGATCCCCAACGTGGATGCCTTTCTTATCGAGATCGCCACATTGGGACAGAAACGGCTGGAAGGCGTTCAGGGCTATAAAATCCTGTTCGGACGCGGAAGAGTTTGAGGAGGAACCACATGGCAGAGACGATCAATGTTTTAATGTGCGGCGGACGCCGTACCGGAAAGACCAGCATCATGGCGGCGATGCAGAAGGATATGCAGAATATGTTTGCCGGCGGCAGCATCGTTTTGCAGATGGAGAATTCCAGCAGCCTGGTTCTGTACCAGCAGGAGCAGGAACGGCTTTTTTCCGTGGATAATCTGGATAAGATGAGTTATTATGCGTCTGACAACGAGACCGGAGAGCGGGAGGAATACGGCTGCAGGGTCACTCTGCGGGGCGATTACAAGTCGCCCATATCCCTGAATTTCATTGACATACCCGGCGAGTGGTTTGTGACGGTGGAGCATGAAAAAGAAGTGCAGAAGCTTATGGAGGACAGCCAGATCCTGGTGATCGCCGTGGACAGCCCCCATCTGGTGGAAAAAGACGGATGCTACCATGAGGTGTTTAACCGGCCTACAGAGATCACGGACATGATCAAACGTGCGTTCCAGGGCAATGAGGTCTGCCGCCTGGTCCTGTTCGTGCCGGTCAAGTGCGAATTGTACGAGAACAACAGGGCTGCGGGAAGGCGGAAAAATATGAAGGACCTTCTGGCCTGTGTCAAAGACGGCTACAGCGATCTTCTGACTTACCTGGAGACCAGCCAGAAAAAGAATTGTACCGTGGCAGTTTCCCCCTGCATCACCATGGGAGGCCTGGAGTTTCTGCAGTTTGTGGCCCCGGTGGATGAAGACGGGCAGCTGGTTACGGACAGAAACGGAAAGCCTCTTCCGGACATCATGATCAACACCCGGACAGGCAACCGGGATATGATGTGGCTGTCAGAATATACATACCTGTACGACGAGAACGGGGATCATTATTACAGGCCGGCAAACTGTGCCCAGCCTCTTCTGAACATCCTGCTGTTCTTTGTGGCCATGGGCAGACTGCGGGCGCGGAGGGGAGGATTCCTGGGCCGTCTGCTGGGGAGGCTCTTTCACTGTCTTCCCAAACAGGAGATCCTGGACAACAGCAAGGCAGACCTGCTGCGTACACTGAAGACCAGTGCAGAGGAAGGCTACGAGATCATAAATGATCCTCTGGGGATGATGAAATAATACTGCGGCCTGACAGAGACGGCGGGGATAAAAAGAGCAGGAGAGACCATATGAAAAACGGGGACAGAAAGATATTTGACAAAGGGGAGCCTGTCCGGCCGCGGGATGCGGATTTTACGGTATTGATGCTGGGACAGCGCCGTACCGGCAAGAGCAGCGTGCTTTCATCCATGATTACAAGCATGGAAAAGATCTGCGGCGATACAGGGTTTCGTTTCACCGCAGACGATGACACGAAAATCCTGATGAAGACAAAATTGTCTCAGCTGCAGAATATTTTTCATGCATTTAAAGAAGAAGACCTGTTTTCCACCATGGAAGGGTTTCGCGGAGACGTTGATTTCGGTGTTCAGACCGATGCGGATATCACATACCGTTTCCTTCTGGAGCAGGTGAATACGAAAAAGAAGGCCAAAACCTTTGTCATCGATTTTATCGATGTCCGGGGAGAGAGCATGACGGAGGACTTTTCGTCTGCCTGCGGTCCTTCTGTCAATGATCTGATCATGAGGAGCGGCGTCCTGATGATTGCGGTGGATGCGCCGGCCCTCATGGAGGGAAGAATAAAAGACGGAGTCGGAGAATACCATAAAAGCGTAAACCTGCCGGATGACATCATTAATCATATCACTGCCGCAGACATACAGATGCGGCAGAATCTGAAAAAAAAGCAGACCCTGCTGCCCCGTCTCGTCCTTTTTGTGCCGTTGAAATGCGAGAAGTACTATTTTGAAAACAGGATGGAAGAGCTGAACAGACGGATTATGGCCGGCTATAAAAATCTTATTACCTTTTTTGAGGCCAACAGGGAATACACGGTGGCCATTACGCCTATCCTGACTCTGGGAGATGTGGTGTTCGACCACTATCAGACAAGGACCGTCAAAGGTCCCGGCGGGATGGAACGGGAAGTTGCCGTCACCTTCGGCGACAGCGGTCCCCGTTCCATGCGCACCGTCCCCAGATATCCCATGTTCCGGTTTCGGACGAGCCGGCCTAAGTTTACTCCCCGGTACTGTGAACAGCCCCTTTTGTACACCCTGGCTTACGTCAGCAGCCTGTCCGGTCTTGTAAAAGAAAAGTCCGGGGGAATGGTGCGGACCGTGGTGATCTGGGCGGCGGTGTTTTTCTTTTTCGGCGGTCTGGGACTGATCGGCGGAAAAGGACTGGAGTATCTTTTAAAAGCTCTTAACAGCAATCCCGAACTGCAGAATGCCGTGGATGAGGTTATCGGACGGCTGAAGACTGACGGCGACGGATATCAGCTGGTTTATGATAATCTTGGCCTGGGAAAGGAGCAGAGAACATGATCAATCTATATTGTTATCATTCTTCCGCAGCTTCGTCTGTGGGATTTCAGGAAACTGTGTGGACGGTTAAGGACGGGGACTGCAGACTGGTATCCATGGAACTGAGACAGGCTATCCGGGAGGGAGGAGCCAAAGCCCTCTGCCTGGATACGGGGCGAGGGACCCGCGCCTTTATGCTGCGGGGGATCTTTGTCCGTACAGGCGATCAGTCCGGCTGGCGTATGAATGTGATCCTGGAGACCGACGAAGAGGATCAAAGCCTTTGGGCTGATGTGATCGGGGCGTTTTTGGAAGACTATAAAGGGATGACAGAAAAGCTGGCAGGTCTGTTTTTCACGGAATATGAGGGCGGCGAGCACGATCTGATGGACGTGGCAGGTTTCGGGCAGCTGGTTCAGGAGACTGCCGGGGCAGCAGAGCGGCTTCGGAATGCTCTTAAAGACGGATCCCGGCCGGGGGCGGACCTTATGGGCTCTTTAGTCGAAGAACTGGACAGGCCTTTGAGACCTGAGGCCAGAAGACTGATCCTTTTGGTGCCTGAGGCCAGCGCCGGTTATTTCATGGCCCACACCTCACTGGAAGGACTGCCGGCTCCCGAGATATGTATCAGCGCCAGACAGTGGTCGGCCTTTCTGGCACATGAGCAGCCGGAGAAGGACTGCCCGGAGGAAGATCTGCCAGGAGAAGAATCCCGGGTACAGGGGGAAAAGACAGACAGAGGATTCTGCCCTGTGTGCCGCGGGGCAATGATCTTTGGGGTTATTGCGGCCGCAGGACTTCTCCTTTTTATGATCTGTCGTGCTGTAAGGCGGTTAAAGCGGAAGGAGGAGTAACCTGTTATGAAACTCTGTCTGAACTGTTATGTGATCGGCGAGGGGTATACCTTAAAATGTGGGGACTGGCCGGACCGGCCTGAACTCAAAGAGATCCGGCGCAGAGAGCTTCCGGAAAGCGAAGCCGCTGTTTTCACAGGAGTTTCCGCACCCCATCTCTTTCTGGGCACGGTGGAGGGCAGGCGTTTTGGCTGTGTCCGCAATCTGGAAACGGATTTAAAAGACGAGAACGGCCGCCGCTGCTTTATCCATATGGCCGTCGAAGGAGAGGGAGAAGAGGCGGCGGCAGTGGGAGCGCTCCTGACATTCGCTTTAAAAAACCGCCGCCGTTTTGCCGGTTTCTGCAGCCGGATGATCACCTATTCTTCGGGAGATTATCAGCTGGATCAGGAGGGATTCAAAAACCTGATGACAGCCGCCAAACGGGCCGTCGATCTTAAAACAGATGGTATGCCTTCCGGGATTCTGGTACCGGAGACCACGGCGGAAGACTTTTTTGCCAATACGGCAGGATTCTGCAGAAGAGAAGATCTTAAGGAGATCCTTTCTTTTGATGAATGGAAGAAACAGGAGGCCGGTATGGATCTGTTTTTATATTGCTCTACCCCCAGTTTCGGCTTTGTCCTCAGTCAGATCGATACGGTGACCGGCGAAAAACTGAATACTGATAAGGAAGCCAATGACCGTATGGTTCCCTACGCTCAGTCTGTCCTCACCCACAGCGGGGCTCAGATGGCCCTTTTCCGGCAGGATGAGACCGTCTGTTTTGTGTGCAGGGGGATTCAGTCTGCCGAGGCAGATCAGTACGGACGCAGGAAAAAGATGTCACTCGTCCTCCAGGCCCCCCGGAAACAGTCTCTTCCCGTGAGACAGCTGGCGGCCTGGGCTCTGGTGGATTTTGAGACATTTTCGGCACAGATAACGGACTGTGTGAAAATTTATGACGGTCCCCGGGGCTATGAAGTTCAGGGTCCGGAGTTATGCCGGCTTCTTGAACAGGTTTCCGAGGGGATCACGCTCCCTCCGGGACACCCATGCCGGTCCCTGTGGAAACAGGTGGTATCACCGGCCCGGGGTTGTTCTTTCTACTGCCTCGTCTGCGATGCCTCTCTGGACTACTTCTGCCGCAGCTGCAGCATAGATATAACGGACAAGGACGTGGGCTGTCTTCTGACAACCGAAGATTTTCAGCTTATTCAGAAGAAAACAGAGGAACTGGTCTTTACTCAGGAACTCTATGATGTCCCTGCCCGGGAGGAAGAGGCGGATCCGGCAGGAGAGGAAGCTGTCACCGTTTTTCAAAGGCCGGCCCCGGCTTCTTCTGTGAGCCGCGAGGAGAAGCCGGAGCCTGTGAAGGAAGAGAGGCCGAAGCCTGAGGAAAAGCCGGTCTCAGTTTCCGGAACCGCCAGGTCTGTCAGCAGTGCAGAGGAGGAAGACCGGATAGACCTTCTGCAGCAGAGATGGTTTCTGCCTGCGGCCGCGGCGGTGATTCTGCTGATCGCAGGAGGGATCGCCTTGTGGCTGCACTTTCGCGCGTAAGACAGGCAGCAAAAAGTAAAAAACAGGTGGGAGATTGTGATCATGATTGAATTGACCGGACTGCAGGTGAAAGATTTCATTCATCCTGAAGAGAGCGTGGCGTGGAATGCGCTGATGAAAGCAACATGGCTGAAAAGATTGCTGGACTGGCTGGGAAGCTATCAGGCCAGGCTGGAGCTGAAAACCAATCTTCTGGGAAATACCTTTGGCGTCACCCGGGAAGATATGCCGGAGCTGTACTGTATGATCCGGGAAGTCTGTGATGTTCTTGATTACCGGCAGCCCATCCAGGTATATGTATATCGGAGCAGCGATCTGGATATTAAGATCTATTATGGGGATACGCCGGTCCTGATCTATCCGGATTTTATTTTAAATGATTATGACAGGGACATGATCCGTTTCGAAACAGGCCGGGCCGTCACCATGCTGAAGTCCGACAATGCCCAGCTCCGGGTGGCTCTGTGGGCTGCCATCCCTCTGGTAAGCGGGATCCCTGCCGTGGGGGAGGTGGCGGTGCCGGTGCTGGCAAGCTGGCTGCGCAAGGCAGATTACACCGAGGACCGGGGAGGACTTCTGGTTTGTCAGAATATGGGGATCGCGGCCAAAACGCTGATGCGCCGCTGCGGCCTTCCTACCCGTTATATCGATGTCTCCGTATTGCCGGCCTATCTGAGAACCTGCAAAGCAGCTTCGGGCCTCTCCGGTGTGTCCCAGGCTGCTCAGACGCTATACAGGGCTGCGGCCTGGAATAATGACCGGGTGACGGAACTTTACAAATGGTATTCTTCCGGGATGTACGACGATCTCGTGGAGGAATTTGAATAGAGGCTTACAAGGAGGCTGTAATGGGACGCTACAATCAGAAAAATATACATATCGATCCTTCTGTCTATCAGCATCCGGCGGACAGAACGGCTTCTGATGCCGTCAGAAAGTCCGAGGCCTTTCAGAAGGCCCTGGGCCTGATCAGCAGATTCGGCATCGAAAAAGAGATCCATGGACTCTATCGGGCCTGCTATGCTCAGATCACTCCTTCCGTCAGCCCGGCGATCCATGAGATGCTGAAAGAAGCGCAGGAGATGTTTGATGTACCTGTGATACCCGATATTTTCCTTGAGCGCACCTACCAGATGAGGGTGCTGCTGACCGGAGTCGAGCGCCCGGTTGTGACTGTCTCCTCGGAGCTGCTCCGGCAGATGGATGAGCCCATGCTCTGGGGCCTCATGGCCAGTGAGATGGCGGCGGTCAAGGCAGGTTTCGGTGAGATCAAGCTGATCGAGTGGCTGTGCAGCACCGCCGGTCCTCTGCTTCCGGCAGGCATCGCCGCTTCTCTTAAGGTGCTGCTGAAAAACTGGCACAGATATGCACAGTATACTTACGACCGGACGACTCTGATCGCCGGCGGCGATTTTAACAGAGCCGTGCGCTTTATGCTTTTGGGAGAAGCGCCGGCGGGCGTACTGGATAAGATGGATTTTCTGGATCCCAATAACCGGTATATGAAACAGTGCCGCTCTTTTTTAAGCGAAAAAGACCTGGTGGCCAACACGGTAAGAGGGGCCGGCGCCGTTTTGTCAGGGGGAGATTTCTATGCCTCCCGGTACATGGAACTGTTCAGGTTTTATCACTCCGATTACCAGGATCTGATAGAAGAGTTTGAGTAGGAAAGGGGGAAGGAGAAATGGAATATTCCGCACTTCGGGGATTAAAGACAGAGGATTATGAGTATCCGGGCGAGAACAATGCATTTGCGGTCCTTAAGAAGGTTCCCTTTCTGGATCAGGTGACTGCCGGATTTTTAAAACTTCAGATACAGACAGGCCTTCTTCCCGGAATTCAGGGAGACTGTTTTCGGATTACAGAGGATACCTGTCCCGAAATTTATCATTTATATCAGACAGCCCTCCGCCGCCTGGACATGCCGGAGGAGTATCCTCTTTATGCCAGGACCGAATTTGATTACAACGCATTTGCCGCAGGTGGAGAATCCTTTATTGTCGTGTATTCTTCCATCCTGAATCATTTTCAGCCCGACGAGCTTTTGTTTATCCTGGGACATGAGCTGGGCCATATCAAAAGCGGACATACGATCTACCAGAATATGGCCGAAAATCTCCGGTCTCTGATCAGTCAGATCCCCATGATAGGACAGGAGGCCGCCATAGGTCTGTTTTTTGCCCTGCACAAATGGTATCGTATGCACGAATGTACCGCAGACAGGGCCGGAGCCATCGCCGCAGGGAGCGTGGAGGCAGGCATACGGGGATTAAGCAGGCTGATGGGGACGGATGAACGGCTCCCGCTGATCCGTTTCTCCGAGGAAGATATTCTCAGGCAGAATGATGCCTTTGAAGAAGAAAACGAGGATTTCATCACAAAGGTGATCTGCCTGGCGCAGATTGCCGGCAGCCAGCATCCCTGGTCGGTCACCAGAGTGAAGCGGCTTCATGAATGGGGAGAGAGCGGAGGCTTTGAGACGCTGATTCACAGCTATTAAGGATTTTCAGAGAAAGCGAGAACCTACAGTGGAAAATAACACAAAAAACAGGAAAAGCCGCAGGGCGGCCGGAGACAGGCAGAAAGATTCTGAGGAGATGGGGCACAAGAGCAGAAGGGACGGCGAAAAAGACACGGCCCGGGGAGAGCGCCGGGATGGCAGAAAGGATGGGGCGACGGGCGGCAGGCAGGGCGGAGAAAAGAATCTGCTCAGAGGAGAACAGCCGGCCGGAAAGAAGCAGAACAGAGGCAGTGAAAACAGAAACTGGACCGTGAAAAAGGAGAACAAAACCGGCGGCGTAAAGGACCGGCAGAAGGTTATCAGCCGGGACAGGCCGTCGGCAGACAAGGTGTGGAGCAGAAAGGAGCAGGACGGTGTCAGACAGCCGGCGAAAAAGGAGAAAAGCCTGTGTCCTGTCTCCAAAAAGTGCGGCGGCTGCCAGCTTCTGGACATTCCCTATGAGAGACAGCTTTACGGCAAACAGAAACAGGTTGAACAATTGTTAAAGGGGATCTGCAGAGTCTATCCCATCACAGGCATGGAGGATCCTTTCCATTACCGAAACAAGGTCCACGCTGTCTTCGGATACCAAAAAGGACAGGCCATCTCCGGAATCTACCAGGAAGGGACTCACGACATCGTAGCTGTGGAGAAGTGCATGCTGGAGGACGAGAAAGCGGACGAGATCATCGGAACCATCCGGGGACTGCTTAAGCCTTTCAAAATCCGTACCTATGATGAGGACTCCGGCTTTGGATTCCTGCGCCATGTTCTGGTGAAGAGAGGCTTTGCCACAGGCCAGATCATGGTAGTCCTGGTGACCGCATCCCCCATATTTCCGTCAAAGAATCATTTTGTCAAAGCGCTCACGGACAGACACCCGGAGATCACCACCATAATCCAGAACATGAACGACAGACAGACCAGCATGGTCCTGGGTGAACGGGAGAAAGTGCTCTACGGGAAGGGATATATCGAGGATGTGCTGTGCGGCTGTACCTTCCGCATCTCCAGCCGGTCTTTTTATCAGGTGAATCCGGTTCAAACGGAGAAACTGTACGCCAAAGCCATAGAAGCGGCAGGCCTTACAGGGAAGGAGACGGTCATCGATGCCTACTGCGGCATCGGGACCATAGGGATCATCGCCGCCGGGAAGGCGGGAAAGGTCATCGGCGTGGAGCTGAATCAGGATGCGGTCCGGGACGCAGTCCGGAATGCCAGGACCAACAAGACAGATCAGATCCAGTTTTACTGCAATGACGCGGGGCGCTTCATGGCCGGCATGGCCCGGGATGGGGAGAAGGCGGATGTGGTTTTCATGGATCCCCCCAGGAGCGGGAGCACGGAAGAATTTCTGGATGCCGTCGCTCTTTTGGGGCCTGAGCGGGTGGTGTATG
>Ga0137306_101611_pt1 | contig 22098 bp, 21 predicted proteins | sample Inofroosms_March_FD_97187 | JGI IMG/M metagenome (GOLD analysis project Ga0137306, IMG submission 97187) | Mouse cecal microbial communities from Vienna, Austria - N-Acetylneuraminic and N-Acetylglucosamine D2O microcosms_March | ecosystem: Host-associated > Mammals > Digestive system > Large...
AATTTTCAGAGCAGCTTAGAGATCACCAGCATGGTGAAAGAGCTGGGCGGAAGGTATGTGGTGAGCAAAGCCAACCGAGATATTCATGCCAAGTTTTTACTGCGGAACGGTGCTGATGAAGTCATCTATCCGGATCGAGATATCGCCGAAAAGCTGGCAGTTCGTTACAGCGCCAACCATGTGTTTGATTATATTGAATTGACAGAAGAATTTTCCATTTATGAGATCCCACCGTTGCCGGAATGGGTGGGCAAAAGCATTATCGAATTATCCATCCGGAACAAGTACCGCATCAGTATTCTGGCCACCAAAGAAGGAGAGCGGGCAAAGCTGATGCCACCGGCAGACTATGTGATCCGGGAAGATGAGCACCTGATGGTGATCGGAAAGAATGAAGATGTGAACAGGATCCTGAAACAACTGCGATAGAGAAAAGATATCTGGTCCTATTACTTCAGCTTTTGGTCCAGATATGTCCAAAGCCGGTACATCAAGAATCCCCAGACAAAAAACATAAAGATGAGAACTCCTAAAGGAACCGGATTTTCGTAATGGTCAGGCAGGAAATATTTTTGCCAGCCAGGAATATCGGTATAATAATATTGGCCTGGCCCGAAGTCGATTCCAGGGACCTGTCCCATATTGTTTGCCATCATATAAACAGCGACAAAAATAGCGGCCACAAAGAAAAGGATCCCTGCAGTACATACTACTTTTAAGGGAGTCAAAGGTTCGGATGATTTTCTTTTTTTCATGACAATATCCTTTCTGAACGATTTCTTACAGGAAAGTGCATCCTGGATTTCCAGGATGCACACATTGGTGCAGATATAGTTTAGACTGTGATATTCGGGATGGGGAAGATCCGTCCTGACAGTAAAAGCCAGGCGACGACAAAGGTCAAAACTAGGTTGAATACCTGACCTACAATATAGAGGACAAAAGGTTTGCCGCCTTGGAATTGTTCTGCCATCTCTTTGAAGTTGGTTTCCAGACCAATGCAAGTGAAAGCAAGAGCGAAGCACCAGGTTTGGAATTCCTTGATGTCAGACAAAATTTTGGCAGTGGATTCTACGCCAATGGTGTTTTGGAACACAAAGGAGAAGAATAAGGAGGCTCCCAGAAAGCCCAGGATAAATTTGGGGAATCTGTGCCAGATTTCAGAAGCGCCAACCGTCTGATTTTCTGTCTTATCTACCTTGGTGGTGAAGAAAACGGCCACAGCAAAGGCGACAAAACCGATCAGAATATTCTGAATCATTTTTACCAGAGCAGCTACCTGTCCGGCCAGTTCACCTAAGGCATTGCCTGCTAATACAACAGCGCCAGTGGAGTCAACCGTACCACCAATCCAGGCGCCGCCAACCATCGGATCCAGAGCGACCACCTTACAAAACAATGGCATGCCAACCATCATCAGAACCGTGAAGATTAAAGAAATACCTACGGCAAAAGTCAAATCTGTCTTTTTTGCTTTACAGGCGGCGGCCGTAGCAATCGCGGCAGAAGTACCACAGACAGAAGTCGCAGCAGCTATGGTCATAACCATCCGTTTGTTTTCCATCTTTAAATATTTTGTTCCTAAAAGCCACATAAAAATGATAACAACAGGAGTTACTGCCCAAGCGATACCCAGTCCATAAAGGCCAAATTTCTGGATGTTGGAGAAAAGAACAGAAGCGCCCATAAGTACCAATCCGGTCTTTATGTAAAATTCTGTTTGGATGGCCGGTTTTAGCCAATCCGGAACTTTCATAAGATTGGAAATAACCAAGCCTAAAATCAAAGCCCAGAAAGCATATTCCAGATATTTGCTGAAGGTAACCTGTGAAGAAATCAGGCGTACCAGGCAAGTCAGGACAAACAGGCCCAGGAAAGCTACAGCATATTTGGCAATGCTTTTTCCCATAAGCTGATTGGAGACAGCAAAGATGACAATCAGGGCAATCAGTGTTAATAAAATACCGCCCCAGGTGGAAAAGCAGGTTTCGCTTCCGTTAAAAAATTTCAAAAAGGAGCCGTGATCGGCATCGCCCCATTTTCCAAAAGTGCCCGCTTTAAAGACAAAGGCGCCACTGATAACTCCGAGAGACGCAATGGCGATGATAATAAATGCGCCCCAGATGGAAAGCCAATCTTCTTTGTGTAGCATGTCCGATAGTTGGAACTTCTCGGCAACTACTACGTCATCATTGATGGGAGTTTGGCTGACAGTTGTAGTTTTTTTACTCATAGTACCCTCCTGATAATAGAATGATTTGGATTTGTCAATCAGATGACAAACTTGTTAAAATATTGACAACCAAACATTATTGTAATAAAAATTTTATAAAAAAGCAATTGACATTTTTTCTAACAATAATAAGAAATATTGTCTTAAATTGACAGGATACACAAAAATAGAATTGTGATTTTGTGAAGAATACGGAAATAAACGAAGAAGGTAAAAAGATTGCATAATAAAAATGACGAGAGATAAAATGACAAAAAACAAACGATTATGGAAGACGAAAAGGAGAATCGATGGATCTAGCGGCGATCGCTTGTCCTTCTGGTGCTATGGGAACGATGTTGGCGGCTATTTGCAGGTGGAAAAAGCCGGAAAAAAACAGAAGAAACCTCTTGCAATTGACATTTCCTGGTGTTATAATGCATATGATAACATGATAGATGACAAATAGTAGAGTGGGCATACGTCCACTCTTACTTTTTGGTATGGGGACAGCTCATGGCGAGGGTAGGCTCCGACTATGACTGGTAGGAAGAGGTGACAGAATGGCAAGAAGAGAAGAATACGAGTCCCGGACAGAGCGGTTTTTGCTACCGCTTCTGGAAAAACATCAGTTTGAACTGGTGGTTGTGGAGTACGTGAAAGAGGCAGGGAACTGGTATCTGCGGGCTTATATAGATAAGGAAGGCGGCATTACGGTGGATGACTGTGAAATCATCAGCCGGACTTTAAGTGACTGGCTGGATCAGGAGGATTTTATTGATGACAGCTATACACTGGAAGTGAGCTCACCAGGATTGGGAAGACCGCTGAAAAAGGATAAAGATTTTGAGAGAAGTCTAGGGGAAGAGGTGGAGATCCGGCTGTATAAGCCGCGGGAAAAACAGAAAGAGTTTGCAGGTATTTTAAAAACCTATGACAAAGCGACGGTAACAATTGAGACAGAGGATGGCGGGGAAGAGGTATTTGTCCGTTCGGAGATTGCGCTGATTCGATTGGCATTCGACTTTTAGAAAAGGAAAGTATCATTAGGAGGAAAATATCATGAACAAAGAACTGATCGAGGCGCTAGAGCTGCTGGAGAAAGAAAAGAATATCAGCAAAGCGACTCTGCTAGAAGCGATTGAGAATTCTCTGATTACCGCCTGTAAAAATCATTTTGGTAAGGCAGACAACGTAAGAGTCAATATCAATCCGCAGACGGGTGATTTTACAGTTTTTGCAGATAAAGAAGTAGTCGAAGAGGTAGAGGATCCCATTTTGCAGGTGAGCCTGACAGAAGCAAAAATGAAAAATCCTAAATATGAACTGGGAGATGTGGTGCATATTCCTATTGAGTCCAAATCATTTGGACGGATTGCCACACAGAATGCAAAGAATGTGATTTTGCAAAAGATCCGTGAGGAAGAGCGGAGCATGCAATTCAATGAATGGTATCAGAAGGAAAAGGATGTAGTAACCGGTATTGTACAGCGAAACCTAGGAAGGAATGTGAGCATCAATCTGGGGCGCGTGGATGCCGTTCTAAGTGAAGCTGAGCAGGTCAGAGGGGAGGTATTTAAGCCAACAGAACGGATTAAAGTATTTGTGCTGGAGGTTAAAGATACTCCCAAGGGGCCAAGAATTTCTGTTTCTCGGACTCATCCGGATCTGGTAAAGCGTCTGTTTGAGGCTGAGGTGGCGGAAGTCAGAGACGGTACAGTGGAGATCAAGGCAATCGCTCGGGAAGCCGGGTCTAGAACAAAGATTGCTGTGTGGTCCAATGATTCCAATGTAGATCCCGTGGGCGCTTGCGTGGGAATGAACGGTGCCCGAGTGAATTCGATTGTGAATGAACTGAGAGGCGAAAAAATTGATATCATTACCTGGGATGAAAATGCGGCATTTCTGATTGAGAATGCTTTAAGTCCGGCTAAGGTAATCTGTGTGGTGGCCGACGAAGAAGCGCGGGAGGCACAGGTGATCGTGCCGGATTATCAGCTTTCTCTGGCAATTGGCAAGGAAGGACAGAATGCCCGGCTGGCGGCTCGGTTGACTGGCTATAAGATTGATATTAAGAGTGAGACGCAGGCCAGAGAGACAGGATTGTTTGAACAGATGGGAATCGACGATCAGGAAGAGGGCGTGTATGATGATTTTCCAGCGGACTTTGATTTGGCATCTTTGGAGGAAACGCAGGAATTATCTTTAGAAGAATTAGAAGAAACTGTGAATGAGGACTACCCCGTGGAGGATTACGAGGAGCAGGATAGCGAATAACGACGTATGACAGATAGGGAGTGAGGGATCGGTGAGCACAAAAAAGGTTCCGCAGAGGCAGTGTATCGGCTGTGGTGAGATGAAAAACAAGAAAGAGATGATTCGGATTTTGAAGACTCCAGAAGGAGAATTCACATTAGATGCCACGGGCAGAAAGAACGGACGTGGAGCTTATCTGTGTCCGTCTGTGGAATGTTTCCGGAATGCAGTTAAGGGAAAAGGGCTGGAGAGATCTTTTAAGATGGCGATTCCCAAAGAGGTGTATGAAACTCTGGAAAAGGAGATGGAACATCTTGAATAGCAGACAAAGAGCCTTGAACCTGATTGGGCTGGCCACAAAGGCAGGTAAGACTGTCAGCGGAGAATTTTCAACAGAGAAAGCAGTAAAGACAGAAAAAGCGTATCTGGTGGTGGTATCAGAGGAAGCGTCTGACAATACCAAAAAAATGTTTATGAATATGTGTACTTATTATAAAGTTCCTATCTGTTATTTCGGCGGAAAAGGCGAGCTGGGACACGCAATGGGCAAAGAGATGCGAGCATCTTTAGCAGTTGTGGACGAGGGCTTTGCCAAGACAATCGTAAAACTAATGAATACAATCGGAGGTAGTGGGTATGAGAGTAAATGAGCTTGCGAAGGAATTAGGAAAGACCAGCAAGGAGGTTTTAGAAATATTGCAAAAGCAGAATCAGGATGTGAAATCACATTCTTCCAACATCAACGAAGATCAGATTCAAATGGTGAAACAGGTAGTGAAATCAGGGACTTCTGGAGAAGCAAAGGCGCCGGCAGGCGTCAAAGCGGGTATAGATGCAAAAGGATCGATGAATAATAGCAGAGCCGGTGTGGAGGCGAAACCACAGACGGCTTTAGGGGCTAATACAGAAAATAAGACATCGGCTACCGGAACTCAGGCAGGAGCTCCTAAAAAGAAGATTGCAGCCGTATATCGTCCTCAGAATTCTCAACAGAGGCCAGCTCGTCCCAAGACACAGCAGTCAGACCGGAACACAGCGCCAGGCAAAGTTTCAGGGACAGTTGCTGTGGCAAAATCTCAGACATCTCAGAGTCAGGGAACAGCTGGTAGCGCCGGAAGATCTCAAAGTCAGGGGTTAGCTGTAACGGCGAAGTCTCAAGGGAGTCAGAATCAAAATGGAGTGTCCCGTCAGACCCAACAAAGTGCAGGTACGTTGGCGGCGGGAACCGTAAAGCCCCAGGGAGTTCAGGGGACAGGAACGGCAGGAATACCGGCGGTTCAAAGTACAGGAACGACAGAGGGAGTCGCCAAGCAACCGACAGTTCAAAATCAGGGACAGCCGGCAATAGCAAAACCACAGACGTCTCAGAGTCAAAATACGCCTGCGGCAGCAGCAAAGCCTCAGGCAACTCCGGTTCAGAATGCAGCAGGAATATCCAGGCCCCAGGGACAGTCAGGAGATAGCCAACAGGGTCAGAATATAGCCAGACCTCAGGGACAGCCGTTCCGTGAAGGAGCTAGATCTCAGGGGAGTAATCGTGAGACCGGTGGTCGTGATGGCAGTCGTGGAAATTATAACGGAAATCGTGAGGGAAATCGCGGCAATTATGGCGGGAATCGTGAAGGCGGCCGGGATGGAAATCGTGGAAGTTTTGGAACGAATCGTGACGGTAGCCGTGGACCTAGCGGCCCTGGCCGCGATGGGAGCCGTGGAAGCGGCTATGCGGGCAGCCGCGATGGGAACCGTGGACCCAATGGAGCCGGTCGTGATGGCAATCGGGGGACCGGTTATGGCAACCAGAACCGTGATGGCAATCGGGGAGGCGGCTATAGTGGCAGTCGTGACGGGAATCGAGGACCAGGAGGTCCGGGTCGCGACGGCAATCGGGGAGGCGGCTATGGCGGCAATCGCGATGGCAACCGTGGGCCAGGTGCTCAGGGCCGTGACAGTGGAAGAACGCAGGGAGGATTTGGTGGCCGTCAGGGAGCAGCACGTCCCGGACAGCGGGATTCCGGATCCAAGAGTTTTGATACTCCGATCCAGGCAAAACCCACCAGCAATCGTAAGAATAACAATAATTACAAGAATGATCGTTATGACAAAAAGAATGTGAATGAAGACGGGCCAAGAAGTAAAGGGGGCAAGGTTTCCAAACATAATCTTTCTATGCCTCAGAAAGTGACCCAGAAGCCAGCGGAGGAAGTGGTAAAAGTAATTACCCTACCGGAGGTGTTGACGATCAAGGAGCTGGCAGATAAGATGAAGTTACAACCTTCAGTGATCATCAAAAAGCTGTTTTTACAAGGTCAGGTGGTGACAGTCAATTCCGAGATTGACTTTGAAAAAGCAGAAGAGATTGCTATGGAGTATGAGGTTCTCTGCGAGAAGGAAGAGAAGATTGATGTAATTGCTGAGCTTTTGAAAGAAGATGATGAAAACGAGGCCGATATGGTGCCAAGATCTCCTGTGGTTTGTGTTATGGGTCACGTAGATCATGGCAAGACTTCTCTTCTGGATGCCATTCGCTCCACCAATGTGACTTCTCGTGAGGCTGGAGGTATTACTCAGCATATTGGAGCTTATACGGTAGAAATTAATGAACAGAAAATCACATTTTTGGACACCCCGGGACATGAGGCGTTTACAGCTATGCGTATGCGAGGAGCGCAGTCTACAGACATCGCGATATTAGTAGTGGCAGCCGACGATGGCGTAATGCCTCAGACTGTGGAGGCGATCAACCATGCAAAAGCTGCTGAGGTAGAGATCATAGTCGCGATCAACAAGATCGATAAGCCCAGCGCCAATATTGACCGGGTGAAACAAGAGCTATCCGAGTATGAGTTGGTGCCTGAGGATTGGGGCGGGAGCACTATTTTTGTGCCAGTATCAGCCCACACGAAAGAAGGGATTCCGGAGCTTTTGGAGATGATACTTTTAGCGGCAGAGGTCAAGGAGCTGAAAGCCAATCCCAACCGGAAGGCGAGAGGACTGGTCATTGAGGCTGAGCTGGATAAAGGGAAAGGTCCGGTGGCAACCATTCTCGTGCAGAAAGGAACCTTGCATGTGGGGGACAGTGTGACCGCTGGTGCCTGTTACGGGAAAGTTCGTGCAATGATGGATGATAAAGGACGTCGGGTCAAGGAGGCAGGACCTTCTCAGCCGGTGGAAATTTTAGGATTAAATGATGTGCCAGGAGCAGGAGATGTATTAATGGCCACAGAGAATGAGAAGGAAGCCAGAAACTATGCGGAGACTTTCATTGCCGAAAGCAAGAACAAACTGCTTGAGGATACAAAATCTCGCCTGTCCTTGGATGATCTGTTCAGTCAGATTAAGGCTGGTAATGTAAAAGAATTGCCTATTATTGTGAAGGCAGACGTGCAGGGTTCTGTGGAGGCAGTGAAAGAAAGTCTTCTGAAGCTTTCCAATGAGGAAGTGATGGTTAAGGTAATTCATGGAGGCGTAGGTGCCATCAACGAATCGGATGTAACACTGGCTTCTGCGTCGAACGCTATTATCATCGGTTTTAATGTAAGGCCAGATGTGACGGCAAAGTCGATTGCAGAGCGGGAAAAAGTGGATTTGCGGCTATACCGGGTGATTTATCAGGCAATTGAGGACGTGGAGGCGGCCATGAAAGGCATGTTAGATCCTGTCTTTGAGGAGCAGGTGATCGGTCATGCCATTGTGCGTCAGCTATTTAAAGCTTCCGGAGTAGGGACGATTGCCGGAGCTTATGTGACGGACGGTAAATTCCAGCGAGGCTGTTCCTGCCGGATTACCCGAGGAAAGGATCAGATTTTTGAAGGCCCCTTGGCATCTCTGCAGCGGTTTAAGGATGCAGTAAAAGAAGTGGCGACGGGCTATGAGTGCGGCCTGGTATTTGAGAAATTCAATGACATCCAGGAGGATGATGTGATTGAAGCTTATATGATGGTCGAAGTTCCGCGCTAGAGATGAAGGAAAGGATATTTTATGCGGAAAAACAGCATTAAGAATACACGAATCAATGGAGAGGTACAAAGAGAGCTGAGCGAGATCCTTCGCACAGAGATCAAAGATCCGCGGGTAGCGGGGGTGATGATCAGTGTGGTGTCGGTAGAGGTGACACCAGATCTGAAATATTGTAAGGCATATATCAGTGTCCTGGGCAGTGAAGACGCTGCCGGGGATGCTCTTGCAGGATTAAAGAGCGCGGTGGGATATATTCGTCGTGAACTGGCGCGTCGGATCAATTTGCGAAACACACCAGAGCTCAGTTTTATTTTGGATCAATCCATTGAATATGGGGTGCATATGTCAAGATTGATTGATGAAGTGACGAAGGATTTGCAGGAAGAGTGAGTGGTCAGATGCGCCATTTGAGGCGCATAAAGGTTTAGGAGGTGATTGCATGAGCAGATTGATGGAAATGGCACGGAATGCGGAGCATATTGCAATTTTAGGGCATGTGCGTCCGGATGGGGACTGTGTAGGTTCTTGCCTGGCCGTCTGCAACTACCTGCTGGAGCAATATCCGGAAAAAACCGTACAGGTATATCTGGAGAAGCCGGCGGACAAATTTCGTTATCTGAAAGGTTTTGACAGGATCAGTCAGGATACGGAGATAGAAACTGTTTATGATCTATGTATCTGTTTGGACAGCGGAGATAAAACACGTTTGGGAGATTTTACGAAATACCTTGAACAGGCAAAGCACAGCATCTGCTTGGATCATCATGTTACCAATCACGGTTATGCGGAGGAAAATGTGGTTATAGCAGATGCCAGTTCTACCTGTGAGGTGCTGTATCAGTTTCTGGATGAGGAAAAAATCAGCATGTCTGTGGCGACATGTCTGTATACGGGAATGATTCATGATACCAACGTATTTAAAAACAGTAATACCTCGGCCTATACGATGGAGGTCGCCGGAAAACTGATGGCGAAAGGAATTGATTTTGGAAAGATCATTGACGATACCTATTTTCGGAAGAGCTATGTCCAAAATCAGATATTGGGACGAGCGCTTCTAGAAAGTATTTCTTTTATGGACGGACGTTGCATTTTTGCGGCAGTGCGTCAGAAAGATCTGGAGTTTTACGGCGCTGACCATGCAGATTTGGATGGAATTGTGGATCAGTTGCGCGTGACGGACGGAGTAGAGTGCGCAATTTTCCTGCATGAAACGGAAAATCATGTGTATAAAGTCAGTATGCGATCGAATACTCTGGTGGATGTCAGCAAAGTTGCCGCTTATTTTGGTGGCGGCGGACATATCCGGGCGGCGGGCTGTACCATGAACGGGAGTGTCCATGATGTGATTAATAATCTGTCCGTACATATTGCGGAGCAGCTGCCGGCGGATGACGGTACGGATGTGGGAACAGACGGGAATTAAAGGAGCATAGATGGACGGAATCATCAATGTCTATAAGGAAAAAGGATATACCTCTCATGACGTGGTAGCGAAAATGAGGGGTATTTTGCGAATGAAAAAAATCGGACATACAGGAACATTAGATCCGCAGGCAGAAGGCGTATTGCCGGTGTGTCTGGGAAAAGGGACAAAACTATGTGACCTGCTGACAGATAAGACAAAAGAATATCGGGCAGTGATGCTTTTGGGAAGAGAAACCGATACTCAAGATACTACAGGAAAAGTTTTGTCAGAGCAGACAGTGGAACAGTCAGAGATGATGGGAGGAATGGCAACAGAGACAATCCTGAGCTTTTTGGGACCATATTTGCAGATTCCGCCCATGTATTCGGCGCTCAAAGTAAATGGGAAAAAGCTTTATGAACTGGCTCGGGCTGGCAGAGAAGTGGAGCGGCAGCCACGACGGGTGGAGATTTTTGAGCTGGAGATTTTAAAGATGGAGCTTCCCCGGGTGACTATGCGTATTGTGTGCTCGAAAGGAACCTATATTCGGACTCTTTGCCATGATATTGGCAGAAAGTTGGGATGTGGCGGATGTATGGAGAGCCTGATGCGAACCCGGGTAGATTGCTTTGCCATGGCAGACAGTCTGCGTTTGGAGGAGATTGAGACATTGCGAGATCGGGGGGAATTAGAACGATATATTCTGCCGACAGACTATGTGTTTGCGGGCTTTCCGAAACTGATGATGAGAGCCGGGGGGGAAGGGGACAAGCTGGTGCATAACGGAAATCCTTTCTGCGCCGGGCTGGCGGTGATAGAAGAAAAGAGCCAGGTAGAGGAATGGTTGCCAGGTAGTATAGTTTCTGATGTTCGTGTCTATGACAGCCAGGGACAATTTATCGGAATTTACCGGTATGATAACATGAAAAAGCGGTATCAGCCGCAGAAAATATTTCTGGGAGGCAGCTAAGAGATGCAGGTAATTGCCGGAACAAAAGAATTTCAGATCGGAGAACCTACGGTGGTCACTATTGGTAAATTTGACGGCCGCCATAAAGGGCATCAAAAGCTGTTGCGGACAATGCTGGGCTTTCGGGAGAAAGATGGGCTGCGGACAGCAATTTTCACTTTTGATATGGCGCCGGCGGGGGTGGTATCCGGAAAAAAACAGGCGTTGATTACCACCAATCAGGAACGGCGAAACAATATGAAAAGAACAGGGATCGATTATTTGGTGGAGTATCCTTTTAATCAGGAAGTAGCTAGGATGTCGCCAGAAGAATTCGTGAGACGAATTCTGGTGGGACAGATGCAAGCACATGTGATTGTGGCCGGTACGGATTGTGGTTTTGGCCATCAACGGGCTGGAAATGCAGAACTTCTGCAAAAATTGGCGCCAGAGTACGGTTATAAGGCTGTTATTATCGAGAAAGAGCAAGATGAACATCGAGATATCAGTAGTACGTATATTCGGGAGCAGCTAGATGCGGGACATATTGCCAAAGCGAATAAACTTTTGGGGGAACCTTATGCGATTCACGGAGAAGTAGTTCACGGCAATCACATAGGAGCGTCAGTCCTTGGCTTTCCGACAGCTAATCTTTTGCCGCCGCCGGAGAAGTATCTGCCACGGTTCGGCGTCTATGCTTCTCGGATATTGATAGATGGCAAATATTATGGTGGCGTCAGCAATATAGGCGCTAAGCCAACCATTCACGGAGAGAATCCCGTGGGGGTAGAAACCTTTATTTTGGGACTGGAGCCGGGGATAGATCTTTATGGAAAGAATATTGAAGTGCAGTTGCTAGATTTTGAACGCCCAGAACAACGGTTTGGAGGGCTGGAAGAACTGAAGGCAAGGATTACGCTGGATAAACAATATGCGGCGGAATATTTTAAGAAGCATCCGGAATGGCTGCAAAATATTTGATTTTAAATTCTCTCACAGCAACAAAAAATACTTGCCGGATTCCGAGAAGAGAGTCCGGCAGGCATTGGTAATTTTTACAATTCAGTGGTAAATTTTCTTACTTTCATAAAATGGTTCTGAAGTCAGTTCCAATCCCAATTTAGCAAAAATTTTGATATCTACAGAAGATAACATGACTGAGGTATGTACCTGACAGCCCCGCAGCTTGGGAAGCTGTTCTAAGGCAATACGAGCATTTTCATCCGTAGCGGCGCACATGGAGAGGGCGATCAGCACTTCATCTGTGTGCAGACGCGGATTGTGACTTCCCAAGTAACGGGTTTTTAGTCCCTGGATCGGCTCGATAAAGGCAGGGGAGATCAAGTGAACCTGGTCAGCGATTCCGCCAAGTTCTTTGACTGCATTTAAGAGGGCGGCGGCGGAGGCGCCTAGAAGTCCACTGGTTTTTCCGGTGACGATACGCCCGTCAGGAAGTTCTAATGCTGCAGCCGGAGAACCATTTTTTAGAGAAAGCTCATTAGCAGCAGGAACCACAGAACGCATATTGGTATTGATTTTCGCTTGTTTCATTAACAATTCGATTTTATAAACCTCATCCTTACTCCCCTCATCTTTAGTCAGGCGGTTTAGAGCCTGATAATAGCGACGAAGAATTTCCTGCCGGGAGGCATCCCGGCAGATTTCATCGTCGATGATGCAATTACCGGCCATATTTACCCCCATATCGGTAGGTGATTTATAAGGACAATAACCGAAGATACCTTCGAACATGGCGGACAGAACAGGATAGATCTCTACATCACGGTTATAATTAACTGTGGTGATACCGTAAGCTTCCAGATGAAAAGGATCAATCATATTGACATCATTTAAATCAGCGGTAGCCGCCTCGTAGGCCAGATTAACTGGGTGCTTTAGCGGGATATTCCAGATGGGAAAAGTCTCAAATTTGGCATAACCAGCTTTAATGCCCCGTTTATTTTCGTGATAAAGCTGAGACAGACAGGCAGCCATCTTGCCGCTGCCAGGACCTGGGGCGGTGATGATGACCAGTGGACGATCAGTCTCGATATAATCGGTTTTTCCATATCCATTCTCGCTGACAATGTGCGATATGTTGTTGGGATAACCATCAATGGGATAATGACGGTATACCCGGATGCCCAATTTTTCTAACTTGGCCTTAAAAAGCTCGGCGGCAGACTGTCCGGCATAGCGGGTGATGACGACGCTGCCCACATACAGTCCTTTGTCGCGGTATTCCTGAATCAGTCGCAGTACATCCATATCATAGGTGATACCCAGATCATGACGAACTTTGTTTTTCTCAATGTCGGCGGCATTGATGGCGATCACGATCTCAGATTGATCGGCCAGCTGCAATAGCATTTTTAGTTTGCTGTCCGGCTGGAAGCCTGGCAAAACCCGGGCAGCATGGTAGTCGTCAAAAAGTTTTCCGCCAAATTCTAGATAAAGCTTGTTTCCAAATTGACTGATGCGATTGCGAATATGTTCGGACTGCGTAATTAAATATTTTTGATTATCAAATCCTATTTTCATAATTGTAGAGGCCCCTTTCCATGGGTATGATTGTAACACAGACAAGGATTTTTTGCACTTATAAAATATCTTTTTTATCAGAATATAAAGCAATACGGTAAAAAAACAGTTTTTTTCTGCTAAAGTGGGAGATATATGGTTAAAATTTTGCTATTTTTGGGAATATGTGGTATACTGTCCACATAAGCAGTTGAGAAATGATGTAAATGGAAGTGAAGTGGAAGAGAGCGAAGGAGACGCCAGGCACTGTGGCATACAAAGAGGCTGGCAGTACAAGGCAAACATGAGGACAGAAAATCATGAAAACAAATATTATGCTGCTTTTCCTATGCCTGTTGATTCTGACTAATACCCTGACCGGATGTGGAAAGTTGGATGATATGAATCACTTAGCCACCACACCGGCGCCTATAGTGGTGGGGCGCGGACAGATAACAGAGGGAGAGAATCGTGAGAGCGGCAAAGAAGACGAGACAGAACCAGAATTGCAGATAGGGGAGATTATCATTAATAATGAACCGGAGAGAAAACCGATAAAGGTCAAAGGAATTTATATCTCCGCCTATGTGGCAGGAACTCCCAGCATGGTGGATACTCTGTTAGAGGAGATTGAAAAGACAGAGATTAATACGCTGGTGATTGATTTGAAAGATGATTTTGGAAGAGTAGCGTGTGAGGTGGACTCACCATTGATTCAGGAATTGGGCTCTACCAGGGTTCATATTCAGAATATGGAAGGTCTGATGAAGAAGCTAAAAGACCATAATATTTATGCGATTGCCCGTATTCCGGCATTCCGGGATGCCTGGCTGGGGTCTGTACGTCCAGAATGGTGTGTTCAATATGCAGATGGCTCTGTATTTACAGACAAGGATGGCAATTCTTGGGTGAATCCCTATAAAGAAGAAGCCTGGGATTATCTGGTAGAGATAGGGATTCAGGCAAAGAAATTGGGTTTTCAGGAGGTGCAGTTTGACTATGTACGGTTCTGCACGGAAAGTTCCATGGAAGATGTTGTGTTCCAGGATGCAGATACTCGGGGGCGTTCCCGAACCGATGTAATCTGTGAATTTATGGAGTATGCATATAGAAAACTGAAGCAGCAGGGATTATTTGTGTCGGCAGATGTGTTTGGTGCGATTATCAACAGTGATGTGAATGCCAATGCAGTGGGACAGATCTATGGGGAATTGGCAAAACATGTGGATTATATCAGCCCTATGATTTATCCGTCTCATTATGGGGACGGATATTATGGAATTGATCATCCAGACATGCATCCATATGAGACGATCACGGCGGCATTGCAGGCTTCCCGAAAAGAGCTTTATTTTGCCAGAGAGGGACAAGAACATATGGCGGTGGTACGGCCATGGCTGCAGGACTTTACAGCTTCTTGGCTGGTTCATTATATTCCCTATGGAGCAGAACAGGTGCGGGAGCAGATTCAGGCAACCTATGACGCTGGTTATGATGAGTGGCTTTTGTGGGATGCCTCCTGCCGATATGACTGGGACGGACTACTTTCGCCAGAAGATGCAAAGATAGAGGCAGACTGGATTGCGCAGTCCCGGGCCGCTTTGCCAGAGAGCACGTTTGGCGCCGATACCATGGGAGCGGCACCAACGGAGACGGCGCAGCCGTCGGCAGGCGCTCAATATATGGGGCTGGAAGAAGGCCCATCGGTTCCTACCGGGTCGGCGGGGCCTACGGTGGAGGCATATATGGGAGAATAGAAAAAATACGCAGGACTTGAAAAAGTCCTGCGTATTTTGTATGATTAGGAAAGACAGGTATCGAAAGTGTTGGCAGATCGGAAGGAGAGAAGAATGGAAAATCAGATGGACAGAGCATTATATCCGGGAGAGATTTACCGGCATTTTAAAGGGAAACTGTATCAGCTTGTGACCGTGGCAGAACATTCGGAAACCGGAGAGAAAATGGTGATTTACCAAGCGCTTTATGGGGACTTTCGAGTATATGCAATGTCTTTTGCTATGTTTGTGAGCGAAGTGGATAACGAGAAGGAGCCACGGGCAGAGCAGACCTATCGGTTTGAGCGAGTGGCCAGGCTGGGGGAGAAGCTGGGAGAAGAATCAAAAGAATTGTCTGGAAGAGGAGAAAAGAAAGGAATCGTAAAAGAATCGGAGAATGAGCAGACAGGAGAATCGAAAGATGATAACGTCGGACCGGGTCGGGAGCTAATGGCGTTTTTGGATGCGAAAAGCCTGGAAGAACGGATTGCATGTTTGCGTGAGATGCGGGAGGAGATTACACAAGGGGATTTGGACAGTATTTATGTAGTGCTGGATATGAAAGCAGGGGACGGAAATGTGAAGGAGCAGCTGGATGAAGTGATCCGCCGTTTGGTTGTGCAACAGCACTATGAGGGGGGCAGGCTGCGGTGACGGAGGGAGGAATGGTGTTTCATATTGAGGAGGAGCTAAAAAAACTTCCGGCTCAGCCCGGAGTCTATATTATGCATGATAAGCATGACGAAATCATATATGTAGGAAAGGCCATTAGCTTAAAAAACCGGGTGCGGCAATATTTTCAGAGCAGCCGTAATAAGACAGCGAAGATTGAGCAGATGGTTTCGCGGATCGCCCGGTTTGAATATATTATCACTGATTCCGAATTAGAGGCATTGGTATTGGAATGTAATCTGATTAAAGAGCACAGGCCCAGATATAATACCATGTTAAAAGACGATAAGGCATATCCTTATATCAAAGTGACAGTAACAGAAGACTTTCCTCGGGTCATGTTTGCAAGGATGATGAAGAAAGATAAAAACAAATATTTTGGTCCATATACCAGTGCAGGAGCAGTGAAGGATACGATTGATTTAATCCATAAAATTTACAAGATACGCACCTGCAGCAAGGTGCTTCCTAGAGACGTGGGAAAGGACCGGCCTTGTCTGAATTATCATATAAAACAATGTGAGGCTCCCTGTCAGGGAGGAATCAGCAGAGAAGCTTATGGAGAAAATATTGCTCAGGTATTGGAATTTTTGAATGGGCATTATGATAACGTACTCTCGTTATTGGAGGAAAAGATGCTGGAAGCATCCTCGGAGATGGATTTTGAGAAGGCAATCGAATATCGCGAATTGTTGGCTAGTGTAAAAAAGGTAGCACAAAAGCAGAAGATTACAAGCAACCATATGCAGGATCGAGATATCATTGCTCTGGCTCGGGATGAGGAGGACGCGGTGGTACAGGTGTTTTTTGTGCGGGAAGGAAAGCTGATTGGAAGAGAACATTTCCATATGACAATTGCTACGGCTGAGAATCCGGCACAGATTTTATCTGGATTTGTGAAACAGTTTTATGCAGGGACCCCATTTCTGCCAAAGGAACTGTGGGTGCAGACAGAGCCGGAAGATAAGGAGGTGATTTGTCGATGGCTCAGCGCCCGCAAGGGACAGAAAGTGCACATTCTTGTGCCAAAGAAGGGAGAAAAAGAGCAACTGGTAGAGTTAGCACAAAAGAATGCGGCATTGGTACTTTCTCAGGATAAGGAAAAGATCAAGCGTGAGGAACTGCGAACAATTGGCGCCATGAATCAGGTGGCCGGTTGGCTGGGAGTCGGGCGGATACACCGGGTGGAGGCATTTGATATTTCTAATATTTCCGGTTATGAGTCGGTAGGATCGATGGTGGTGTATGAGGACGGAAAACCCAAACGGAATGATTATCGGAAATTTAGAATTCGGACGGTGACAGGACCGAATGATTATGCTTCCATGCGGGAGGTGTTGCAAAGACGTTTTTCTCATGGCCTGGAGGAAAAAAATCATTTGCAGGAAAAAGGAGTGGGAGAGGAATTGGGAAGTTTCACTCGTTTTCCGGATTTGCTGATGATGGATGGCGGAAGAGGACAAGTGAATATTGCCTTGGAAGTACTGAAAGAGTTAAAGTTGGAGATTCCGGTTTGTGGAATGGTTAAGGACGATAACCACCGGACCAGGGGATTGTATTTTCAAAATGTGGAAATCCCGATCGATCGTCATTCGGAGGGCTTTCAATTAATTACTCGTATTCAGGACGAGGCCCACCGCTTCGCTATAGAATATCACCGAAGCTTGCGGGGGAAAGACCAGATACATTCCTTACTGGATGAGATTCCGGGAATCGGAAAGACTAGAAGGAAGGCACTAATGCGATATTTTAAGTCATTGGAGGCAATTCGAGAGGCGGAAATGGAAGAACTGGTACAAGTTCCGGGGATGAACCGAGGGGCGGCAAAGAGTGTGTATCAATTTTTCCGAAAAGAGAATGAGCCGGAAGCTTAAAGGGAAGGAATGAAATAACATAATGACAATCCGAGACAGATGTGATAGTATAGTGTTAAAATCAGATACGTCTGGTCCAAATGGATAAGAGGGGATGGGCGTGAAGTGATGAGAAGGGCTGTCGACAGAAGATAAGGCAGCAGCTTTCAGCTACAGGAAGGAGTCAAAGAATTCATGTATGGTGTGACGATTACAGAGCTGATTCAGAAGATGAATCTGAAAAATATTATTCCTGAGATTGATACGGATAAAGTGGTGTTGTCCCATCCGGATGTGAACCGTCCGGCATTACAGCTGGCTGGTTTTTTTGATCATTTTGATAAGGAACGAGTGCAGATTATCGGTTTTGTAGAGCAGGAGTATATCAAGACCTTGTCTCATGAGCGAAAGGTGGAGAATTATGAGAAACTTTTAGCCAGCGAGATTCCCTGTCTGGTATACAGTCGCAGTCTGATGCCAGACGAGGATATGCAGGATTTGTGCCGCCATTATCAGGTGCCTTGTTTGGTGTCGGATAAGACGACTTCGGCTTTGATGGCTGAGGCGACCCGGTGGTTGAATGTGAAGCTGGCACCTTGCATCAGTATCCATGGAGTATTGGTGGATGTATTTGGCGAGGGTGTGCTAATCATGGGGGAGAGTGGGATCGGAAAAAGTGAGGCGGCTCTGGAGCTGATTAAGAGAGGGCATCGCCTGGTGACGGATGATGTGGTGGAGATTCGCCGGGTCAGTGAAGATACACTGATTGGCAGTGCGCCGGATATTACCAAGCATTTTATTGAGCTGCGAGGCATTGGCATTATTGACGTGAAGGCATTATACGGAGTGGAGAGTGTGAAGGAAACGCAGTCTATTGATATGGTGATCAAGTTGGAGGACTGGAGTCGGGACAAAGAATACGATCGTCTGGGGATGGAGGATCAATATACGGAATTTCTGGGAAACAAGGTGGTGTGTCACAATATCCCCATTCGTCCGGGAAGGAATCTGGCGATTATCGTAGAGTCGGCAGCAGTAAACTATCGCCAAAAGAAGATGGGGTATAATGCGGCCAGAGAGCTTTATAACCGCGTACAGGCCAACCTGGGAAAAGCATTATCCTGACGGATATCGGATTCTTCGGGGGGAATAAAAGAGATAGGGATACCTATCGGAAATGGTGAGGGATGAATGAGTAATTTTGGGCAGATGTTGCGTCAAACACTGAGATCCGGACGTCTTTTGACAGACGAGCTAATGAGCCGCCATACTACATTTCGGGTGGGAGGTCCGGCGGATTATTATGTGGAAGTGGAAAGAGAGTCTGAGTTGGCAGAAGTGTTGGAGCTTTGCCGGCAACAATCGATATCCTACTATGTTGTGGGCAATGGCAGCAACTTGCTGGTAGGAGATCGGGGCTACCGAGGGGTGATCGTGGCCTTAGGGAGGCATTTTTCCGAAGTAGAGAAAATAGAAGATAACAAAATCAGGGCAGGTGCAGGGGCGCTATTGTCAGTGGTGGCAAAGGCGGCTTTGCGGGAAGCGTTGACTGGTATGGAATTTGCTTCCGGCATACCGGGAACCGTGGGTGGAGCAGTGGTGATGAATGCCGGCGCTTATGGGTCCGAGTTGGCAGATGTGCTGGGTCAGGTGAGGATCTTTGACCCGGAAAAGGGAGTACAAAAGATTCCGGCCACGGAGTTGGAACTGGGGTATCGTACCAGCAATATTCCGACAAGAGGATTGGTGGTACTGGGAGCAGAATTCTGTCTAAAGCCAGGGAAAGCAACAGCGATCGGTGATCGGATGGAAGAGCTGGCAGCGAAGCGGAAAGCAAAGCAGCCGTTGGAATATCCAAGTGCTGGCAGTACGTTTAAAAGGCCCGAAGGGTATTTTGCGGGCAAACTGATCGAGGAAGCCGGTCTGGCTGGTTTTTCCGTAGGCGGGGCGCAAGTGTCAGAGAAGCATTGTGGATTTGTCGTTAATCGGGGAGCGGCGACAGCAGCAGATGTGCGGCTGCTCTGTAGAGAAGTGCAACAGCGGGTACAAGCGCAATCCGGAGTGGAGCTGGAGTTGGAGATAAAACTGCTGGGAGACTTTTAGTTACCGGGATTGCAAATGATAGGAATGAGGAGTACTGAGGAGAAGAACACATGAAACTGGTGATCGTGACAGGGATGTCAGGAGCAGGTAAAACGATTGCACTTAAGATATTAGAGGATCAGGGATTTTATTGTGTGGATAATTTGCCGATTTCGCTGCTTGAACCATTTGCCAAACTGGCTGTACAGCAGCCTTCGGGCTATGAGCGAATTGCATTGGGAATCGATATCCGCAGTGGTCAGGAGTTACCATTGCTTTTGAATGTTTTGGAGGATTGGAAGCAAAATGACATGCCTTGTCAGATTTTATTTCTGGATGCCAGTGACGAAACTCTGGTGAAGCGATATAAGGAAACCAGGCGCACACACCCGTTGGCTGGCAGAGGGCGGGTGGATAGTGGAATTCGCCAGGAACGGGAGCGGTTGGCGTTTTTAAAGAAAAAGGCAGACATTATCTTGGATACCAGCCAGTTGTTGACCCGGGAACTGCGCCAGGAGTTAGAGCGGATTATTGAGGAAGAACAGGATTATGGAAATCTGTTTATCACGATATTGTCCTTTGGATTTAAGTATGGAATTCCGGCAGATGCGGATCTGGTGTTTGATGTGCGTTTTTTGCCGAATCCTTATTATGTGGAAGAACTGCGCCAGCATACTGGCAAGGAAGCTGCGGTTCAGACGTATGTCCGGCAGGGAGGCACAGCAGATCAGTTCCTGATAAAGCTTTGTGATATGTTAGAGTTTTTGATTCCGAATTATGTATTGGAGGGGAAAAATCAGCTGGTGATTGGAATCGGTTGCACCGGTGGTAAACATCGTTCTGTGACCATTGCCAGTGATCTCTATCAACATTTAAGCCAGCATGAGGAATTTGGGATTAAAATTGAGCACAGGGATATTGACAAAGACCGGATTCGGAAGGAACAGGGGTGAGGGATTGTCATTTTCGTCAAAAGTGAAAGAAGAATTGTCCCGGCAATTCAGTATGGCCAGACATTGCCAGATTGCGGAAATCGCGGCTATTATCAGTCTTTGCGGACGGATTCAGATATCAGAATATGACAGATTTTGTATAAAAATCCATACAGAAAATGCAGCCGTCGCAAGAAAGTACTTTACATTATTGCAAAAAACATTTAATATAAATACTGATATATCGATTCGTCAGGGCATGGGGGTTCGCAGAAGCCGGGTCTATACAGTGGGAATTCGCAGACATACCGACGCACTTCGAGTGCTTCGGGCAGCGAAGCTGATTGACCGGGGCGGTGAGATCGAGGAGAACCTGTCTCTGGCACAGAATGTAGTGATTCAGCAGAATTGCTGCCGCCGGGCATTTATCCGGGGCGCATTTTTGGCCGCCGGGTCCATCAGTGATCCGGAAAAGTTTTATCATTTTGAGATTGCCTGTGCTACTGAGGCCAAGGCAGTCCAGCTACAAGGGCTGATTCATTCCTTTGGTTTGGATGCTAGGATTGTACAGAGAAAAAAGTACTTTGTAGTCTATATCAAGGAGGGCAGCCAGATTGTAGATATCCTGAATGTGATGGAGGCAGCCGTCTCCCTGATGGAGTTGGAGAACATACGGATTCTCAAGGAGATGCGGGGAAGCGTGAACCGACAGGTGAACTGCGAAACGGCAAATATCCACAAGACCGTATCTGCAGCAGTCAGGCAGATGGAAGATATCACTTTCATCAGGGACAGGATTGGTTTTGATGTCTTGCCAGAGAATCTGAGTGAGATTGCCAGAGTGCGTCTGGCAAGACCGGAAGCAACATTAAAAGAGCTTGGAGAAGCCCTTGACCCGCCTGTGGGAAAGTCCGGTGTGAATCACCGGCTGCGGAAATTGAGCAGCCTGGCGGAAAAGCTTCGAAGCGGCAGACCAGCTACAGAGGCGTGAGGATGCGCCTGAAGAAATGAGGAGGATTATTATGTTAAAAAAGACGATCACCATCGGACTTTCATCAGGGTTGGAAGCCAGACCAGTAGCGATGTTGGTGCAGATTGCCAGTCAGTATGAAAGTGCAATCTATGTGGAAAGTCAGAATGCCCGTGTCAATGCGAAGAGTATTATGGGCATGATGACTCTTGGTATGAGAAGTGGTGAAGAACTTACCATTTCTGCAGATGGAACCGATGAGCTGGCGGCGGTAGAAGGAATTGAAGATTATTTGTTGGGTGTGAATTAATCGTTCGTCCTGCTCAGGGGTGTGAGCAGTTATTGGGGATGACGTTGATGAATATACGGTTACAGAATGTTTTGCTACATGGCAATCTGCAAGGATTGCCATGTGTTTTTTATTTTATAGGAAAGTACAGTTTATGAAACAAAAACGCTCCGCAGAGATCGTACTGTGGCGGTGAGGAATCTTGTTGCGAACGCATTTTTAT
>Ga0137306_101612_pt1 | contig 22080 bp, 17 predicted proteins | sample Inofroosms_March_FD_97187 | JGI IMG/M metagenome (GOLD analysis project Ga0137306, IMG submission 97187) | Mouse cecal microbial communities from Vienna, Austria - N-Acetylneuraminic and N-Acetylglucosamine D2O microcosms_March | ecosystem: Host-associated > Mammals > Digestive system > Large...
TCCTGTGTAAGCGCGATATCTTCCATCAGCTCAAAATGGGCAGCCTTGTATTCCTCAGGATTTGTTTCAATTGCCGTCTGCAGCTTCTTAAGCTCTTCCTCCGTGTAAATTTGATACGGTCTCTTTTGCGTTCCCTGACCTGCAAACTCTTTTCCTGACTCGGGAAACGGCTTGTTCCCAGACGTCACTTTGCTGTCTGCGTCATTCTGCCCGCCAATTCCCGTGATATCTTTGTTGACCTCATCCGTCTGAAAATAGCTTCCTGTAACAGAGTCCTGCGTATTGTTCTTGTTTTCCCCGGTGATTCCTCCGATATGGCTGCCGGTTCCGTCTCCTTTGACGGAGACATTTCCATTGTTCACACCGTTTTTAATTGTTCCTGTCTCTTCATTGCTCCCTGCAATTCCGCCTATGTAATCGTTTCCGGTCACTGTTCCATAGCTGGTACAGTTCTCAATCATTCCTTCATTTTTCCCGGCAATACCGCCCACATAATCATTTCCAGTCACATCTACGTCTGCGACGCATCCTGAAATTAAGCCTGTTGCGGCATTGATTCCGGCAATTCCTCCGGCATTGTCATGTCCGGTTACCGTTCCTTCTACCATTACATCTTGAATGGTTCCGGCATTGGCCCCGAAGAGCCCCTGATTATCCGCCGTCTCATCATTGATATACAGACCGCTTATGGTATGGCTGTCCCCGTCCAGAATTCCTGTAAACGGATGCTCCGCTGTTCCGATTGGATTCCATTTGTTTTGCCCGCTGCCTTCTAAGTCAATGTCCGCCGTAATCAGGAAATAGATGTCTGTAAAATCCGCCCCGCCATTTACAAGGTCACGCAGCTTTTCTAACGCTTCTTTGTTGTTGACCTGATAGGGGTCTTCCTCTGTTCCCAAGCCTTCCATCGGCACTTGTACGGTAACCTTTTTTTCAAGCGGTACCGTTATCTTTTCCGCATTTTCCCCGTCTCCAACCGTGACGTTGACTGTTCCGCTTACTTTTGTATCCGTCTTTTGAAAATCTTCTACGACCACCGTTGCATTGCTGAGCCCTATTTCGGCCAGCTTTTGCTCAACCGTATTCTTGATTTCTTCTTCCGTGGTGTCTTTTGTCGCCGTGTATTCTCCTAAAGCCGTCTCAATGACCTGCTTTATGGCTTCTTTCTTATTTCCAATGTAAGCCGACCAATCTTTCCATTTCGCAAGGTAAGCTCCGACCGCTGCTTCGGGAACGGTAATGCCTTCCGTATCATCTTCAACAAATTTGCAATAATCAAAAACACTCAAACCGATAGTTGCCGGTTCTCCCCCTTCCACAACAACTTCACTCAAATCTTCACAACCGTAAAACGCATAATTTCCAATTCCTGTCACACTTTCTGGAATTGTCACACTTGTCAGACCAGTATTTGAAAATGCGCTCGCTCCAATTTCTGTCACATTTCCTAGAATTTCCACACTTGTCAGACCAGTATCTAAAAATGCGTACGCTCCAATTTTTGCCACATTTTCTGGAATTGTCACACTTGTCAGACCAGTATTTGAAAATGCGCTCACTCCAATTTCTGTCACGCTTTTTGGAATTTCCACACTTGTTAAAGCTGAACAATGCCAAAACATTTTTTCCGGTATCTCTCCCAAAGCGCTCGGAAGCTTTATACTTGTTAAAGAAGTACAAGACGAAAATGCTGTTTTCCCGATAGAAGTAACACTATCCGGAATTATCACATCCGTTAGACCAGATCCAAAAAATGCATCATCCTCAATAGTAACTACACCATCCGGGATTGTCACACTCTTTAAAGCCTCGCAATACCTAAACATGGCATATGGTATCCGTTTCAAATCGTCTGGAAGCGTCACACTTGTCAAAGACTTGCAACTGCTAAACACGTCGTTATCCAGACTCTTCACGCCCGTCAAATCCACAGCACTAAGATGAGTGCCATAAAATGCGCCCGACTCTATGATCTCCACACCTGTCAGATTCACAGTACTAAGATGAGCGCCATAAAATGCGTACACTCCTATGTTCTTCACACCAGTCAGATCCACACTCGTTAAGCTACTGCAGTCACGAAACGAATTCTTTCCCAGACTTTTCTGCGTTCCCTCAAATTCTACGCTGGCCAGAGCGCTGCAGTTAGCGAATGCATTCTCCCCGATCGTCTTTGCCTTCTCCGGGATTTTCACCTGAGTTAAGCTACGGCAGGTACTAAATGCATAATTTCCTATTTCAGTCACGCTTTCCGGAATCTGAATCTCCTCCATCTGCAGCATCTCAAATACATGTGCCCCTATTTTAGTTACGCCCTCATCAATCGTAACACGAATTCCTTCTTTCTCTACTATTCCATTATCTCTGAAAGGAGAAAAACTATAAGAAGGATAATCCGACATAGCCCCCACCCCGGAAATAGCCAAAGTGTTCGTTTCCTCATCATAGGACCATGACACATTCGCACCGATGGGTCCGCTAAGAGTATTGTCTGCCATGACTGTCGCAGTAAATAATGACAGGTCTATCCCTGTCGCTGCAAGTACAATTGCAAGAAGCAGGCTAAACGCCTTTCTTCTTTTTTGTTTCTTCTCTGTTTTCAATTTAATTACCTCCTTAATCGTTTTCATTTTGCATATATAGTTCAACTATATTAGTTAATTTTAAGATGGCAATCCATTTGGTATGGTTCGCAATTTTTAAGGAACAGACTGTATACTGTCCGTAAGCTTTAAAAGAATCCTGACGGTAAACATGCCGTTTTCCACGGAAAAGTCTGCTTCCCCATGATAGAATGATACGACCCTCATTATACCGGAAACGCCTGCTCCGCCGCCAATGCCTGATTCCTGCACGCCATCCTTAAGCTTTCGTTCCGGCACACAGGTATTCCTGCATAGAATAGCAAGCTTCCTTCCCTTTCGGACGATGGATAAATAAATCTGCATCCCAGAAGATTGCGATTCCATACAGCCATGAATAGCATTTTCAAATGTATTTACAATCACAGTGGCAAGATCAATATCCCGCACCGCAATATTTCCTTTCATTCTCACATAGATATCTGTCTGAATATTTTCCTTCTCTGCCAGACTTTCATAAGCCGACAAAAGACTGTTCAATGTCTCATTTTCACAGAAACGCTTCCTCCCGTTATTTACGTCCTCCCCACCCTCCTTCGACTGATTGATAAACTCCAGTTGATGCCGTATCAGCTGTTCGTTCATCTCAATCAGTTCATGCTCCGTACGGTAACGTTTTTCCCTCCCCCGATGCAGATACAGATGAAATACCATATACTGAATCAGCCCTGTCATAAACAAAAGGATCGCCGTCCGTCCGATATGCAGGAGGGAAAAATCATGGCTGCCGGGCCAGAATGCCACCATAGAAGCAATCAGGACAGATAGCAGCAGGGTAACGGCGCTGAACCAATCCATCTCCTCCCGCAGATAATCCGCTCCATCCAGAAAACTTTTCCGAATCTTTGCAACAAGTATCAGGACAATGGCTGCCGCTAATACGATACGCACCATAATATCCGCCCATATGCTTCCTCCAAACCACAGACGCGACCCATCGATGCCGCAAAAAACCGTTACAGTAAGCAGATAAAATCCCAGTGTCAGCTTATACAATGACAAATACAGACCATCTCTGCTCATTTGGATACAAAATATTCCTACTACGGGAATGGACAATAGCCCCGCAAACCGGACAAAGCTCCCATTATCCAACAGATACCAGAAACTATAGCCGGTTGTGGCAAACATCCAGAACAGAATGCAGCCCATAACCTTTTTTGGCAGGGACGCCGCAGGATGTTCCAATAACATAAAAACCGTTATCATCAGACCTGCGCTAAGCCCATTGCGCAAAAAAGAAATCCAGAATGAACCTCCCAGCATTTTCCCACTCCTTTCATGTTCCAATTCAGGCGGCAAAGCGCGTCATTAATTGGCGCTCTGCCTACACATATCGTAATAATTCAGGCTCTTATTTTCTATATCTGGGGAATCATCCGCAGTTTTTTGGGTACGAATTGTAACCTGCAGAAGTGAAAATAATGTTTCTCCTTTGGAGCGCAAAAAAGGACATGTGGAACATTTAATTACAAAGTACCACCCGGCAGGTAAAGATTCCGTCTTCGGCAGAAAAGTCCGCATTGCCTGAATATTTCCCAACAGACCGCAAAATACTTTCTACCCCTATGCTGTCACGGCTTTTGTTCTTTGGAATCCCGTTTTCAAAAAGAATATCTGAAGTACAGGTGTTTTTGCACACAATCACAAACTTTGTCCCCTTTTGCGTAATGAAAAGCTCAAGATACCGTTTCCCGCGTGCCTGCATACAGCCGTTTATAGCATTTTCCATAATATTGGCGAGTATGGATACCAGAACGACATCGGAAATACCAGAGGCGTCCCAGAAGCGGATATCCGTTTTTACTTCTATCCCTCTTCGCTCTGCCCTCTTCACATAAGCGGACAAGACATGATCCACTGCATGGTTGGAACAAAAAGTTCTGTTATATTTTTCCTCTTCCTCTTTCTCATATTCCTGCAAATAGTCCAAAGCACCCTGATAGTCCTTGTTTCTGACAAACTCTGCCACCACAATATTATGGTGTCTGAAATCATGTCTCGTCTGCCTTGCATTCCGTTCACCCTCTTCATAAGAATCAATCTGTTCAAGGAGAAGCCTCTCATGGAGCTGCATCTGCTTTAACTCCCATTCATGGTTTAACCTCCCCATAAACCGGAACAATACCACATACACAACCACCACAAAGATATAGACGGATATCAATATGTATAAATAAAGGGAACTATGACTACGCTGCTTATTATCAACGAACACTAAAATAGTTACCATATAAAAAGTCAGAAAGGACAATGCGGTAACGGTTCTATCGCCGCTTTTGATATCATGGCACAAAAGCCGGATGCGTTTCTTATAATAGAACTGGTACAGGATGAGGAAAAACAGGTTTAATCCGATACGCAGCAGCCATATTCTCACATTTCCCGCCCCCGCAAAGGAATTGGTAACAATAGAAGTCATATTATAGATAAAAGTCCATAGACAATAATAGGCAGATATCAAAAAAACAGATTTCGACGGTCTTATATTAACACAAAAGATATAAACAGCGCCGAATGTGATTGCACCCAAAATATAACTTACACCATAATAAAGCCTCCTACTCAAAATACCGGTATAACTCAGCCAGATTTCCAATATCTGAAATAAAACACCTGTCGCAGCAAAAATGAAAACAGTCTTTTTCCGGCTGTATTTCGGCTCTATGGTCATACAGACAAACCATATTACATGAAAAAGAATGTTAATCCCATTCGTAACCAATGCGTTTCTTACGGCGTCCATGATTCGCCCTCTTCCTCTCTACAGTAATAATCAAAATATTGCTCCCGCAGACCCCGGTAAGCCCCTCTGGGCAGATAAATCGTCTTACCGTTATCCATCCGTACTTCCCGTGCATTCAGATTATCTATATGCTCCAAATTGACGATATAAGAAACTCCTACCTTCACAAATTCCCGACAGACTGAAAGCATCTCATAAACCTTTGCCAGAGTCATATTCTGGAGCAGTTCGGTACCGTCTGCCAGACAGATACACTGGCACTTTTTCTGCGCCTCGCAATATACGATATCATGCAACTCCACCCTTTTCATTCCATTATCTTTCAGCAGAATGTACCTTTTCTTTGTTTTCATGTCCTCTATAAACCGTCAAGCACCGGAAACAGCGCATGATCCGAAACCGGTTTTACCAGATATTGGACTGCGTCTACGCCAAACGCCTCCAGTGCATGCTCTTTCGATGACGTGATAAAAAGAATTCCGCATCTTCTTCCCATTTTCCGAATCTCTCTTGCCGCTTCCATCCCCTGCCTGCCCTGCATATAAATGTCAAGCAGCAGCAAATCCGGGGAATATCCCTCTTCCAATATCCGGCAAAGCATTTCATCGGCATCAAGAAACCGCTCTACGGAAAATTCACATTCTGCATGCTGTCTGCGCCAGGACCGAAGCATATGTTCCAACTTATCAAGTTCCGCCGCTTCATCATCGCAGAGTGCAATCCGATACATTGTTCTTCCCCCTTCCCAATGCGAACCACGCTTCCGGCTTCATTCGCCGCATCTCAATCAGTAAGCCGCACAGTATGATTCTCACTTTTTAGTAAACGGACCGCAGATTTTTTCACTCAGGGAAGCCGACAGGCAGCCCTGCGCCAGATAGTAAAGGATCCAGTTGACGGACTGAATCTCTTTCGGCATCCCGATTCCAAAAAGCCAGAAAAGCAGCAGGACGTCTGAAATCAGAAACAAAACACCGCCCGCCATTATCAGGTACGTGGCTCTCTCTCTCCCCTGACGGCATCTGAAGAGGGACAGCGCCTTTACGACCATAAAAGAGATAACCCCCGCATATACCACCAGAACAGGAAACAATCCCTGAAAATCAAATTCTCCTAATCCTAAAATAAGCATCTCCGCTCCAAATATCACAAACATTCCTGCAAAATCCACTTTTTTAACTGCAGATATCCTGCAAAATGAAACAGAGAACATCACATGGGCAAGGGCAAAGCTCGCTACGCCAAGAATAAATAAAATCCCTTCCTCTTTATCAAGGGCAAGGAATACGTCTCCTGCCAGCGAACAAAGCAACGCTATCATCATAGTCCGGGAAATCTTTTTGTTCTGTTTCCTCTTTATGTATCCGCAGATACCGGCAAAAACAAATAGAAGGCTGGTAATGGACTTTAACAGAATCGTCCATCCAAAAAGATCGTTTTGGAATACAGCAATTAATCCACCCAGTGATAGTAACATCAAAGCTTCTAATATAAGATACATCTTGTATCCTCCTAATTTTATTTCTCTATTTTGCTCAATTCCAACAGTTCTTTTGCAATTTGCTCAACATGTGAAAAAGTTTCTTCTGTCATTCCCGTGATCCGGCTCTGATTATTCGCTTTTTCTACAATGGAGCTTGCACGGACTTGTGAATTTTTAACAAGCTCCTCCATCTGATCCGACATTCCACGCACATCCTGACTGCACTGCTTTGTCTGGTCACAGTCTTTTGCGATCTGTTCTATCCTTGTTCTGGAATCCGCCTGAAGCTGCCCTAAATTTACCGCCTCCTGTCTCGCATTGGAAATCTGCATAATACCCGCATCCACGGAAGCAAGATTTTTCTCATTGGAGAGCTTCACATCATTGAGCATCTCAATCATTTTGGAAACCATTGCAGTGATGGAGCTGTTTGACTGTTTGGAACGTTCTGCCAGCACACGGACTTCGTCTGCCACAACGGAAAAACCTTTGCCCTGCTCACCGGCGCGCGCCGCTTCAATAGAAGCATTGAGCGCAAGGAGATTGGTCTGTCCGGTAATTTCGGAGATTTCGTTGGTAAATCCGGAAATTTCCATAATGCTCTTTTCAAGATTCCCAATCGCTTCCTCCGTTGAGTCTGCCGCCTGTTCAATTACTCTCATATCCGCCACCGCATTGTCCATGATATCGACGTAATGTTCCATATGCTCACAGATTTCATCCGAAATCACCAGCACATTCTTTGTACTCTCATCAATCGATCCGGAAGCCTGAACCATTTCAGAAACAATATTGTGCATAGAACTGACATGGGAAAGGCTTTTCATGCAGTCCTCAGATGTATCCTGTGCCGAAGATACAATTGTTTCATTTGTCATTCTGGATTCCTGCACATTCTCTGCCAGCTCATCCATCATCACCACGAGCTTTGTGGATGCTTCCTCACATTTGGAGACAACGGCAGCCACCTGCTCCGTACTATGTAAGTTTTCCAACAGTTTTCTGGATGCGCCCGCAATATTGACAAACACTACGCTCATAACAATCTGCTCTATCGTAAACCCGGCCGAACGCGTCAGAAACCATTCCATATTTGTCGGGTACTCAATCTGCTGGACATTCTGCGACCTTAGAAACAGGGATACCAGCAGAAAAAAGTAACTGATAACGGAAATCTGTTTTGTGAATTTTGTATCAAAAAACATGCAGCTGAACAGCATCGCCAGTCCGTAGGTCATGTAAATCCCAACAGCCGAATTACCGCCCAAAAGCATGACGACCAGGCCAACCGAGAGGATACTGACATATTTCATGACTTGGACAGGCGTTCCCATCTTCTGGAGAAGCCCCGGTCCAAGCGTACAGACACATCCCAATGCGGAAAGCAGCGCTAAATCATCATATTTAATTTGGAATATCCCGGCTGCCGTCGCCAAAAACAAGACGGGAAAAACAAGCGTCATCCATCGCAGCACCTTTGTCAATTTCTTACATACTTTTGCATCATTTTGTTCAAAAAAATCCGATTGTGTTTCCATGATAAAACCCTCCCTGCTTATTGTCTTTCGCATCTTCACAGCTTTCTTAATTGTAACAAAGTATAAAAGAAATATCTTTCGCTCTGGTACGGTTCGCATTTTTTTCGGTATACTTTGATTTTTATGTTGACGCATATGTAAACTTTGGGCATAATTTTAACAGGCTGTTTTTTTGATACTGTTCATTCTACTTAAAATAAGAGGATTTTGGTGCCGGACTGTAAATTTTGTCGGTTTGATTGTAAAATCCGCAGCCAAAAATCGGTTCACACGATTGGAATATATTATGTTTATTTACGAAAGGGAATCATAAATGCGAATTGCCGTATGTGATGATGAAAAATTTTACCGTGAAAAGATTCTGACTCTGCTTCACGAATATAGCCGGACAAGGAAGGATTTGTCTTTTACGTTGTCCATCTTTTCTTCTGCAAAAGAACTTTTGAACTTTACCTATGAGCATGGGGGATTTGATTTATATATACTTGATATTATCATGCCGGAAATAAGCGGCATACAATTAGGTTCTGCCCTGCGCAGGCATGGAGACGAAGGCATGATTTTGTATCTGACTACCTCTCCCGATTTTGCCGTGGACTCTTATACGGTCGAGGCTTTTCATTATCTGTTAAAACCGATAGACGCCGCATCGTTTTTCCGTTGTATGGACAAGGCGGCCGACCGTTTTGCGCAGCTCCAAAAAGATGTATTTGCCATCAAGACATCCAATTCAGTCCGAATGATCCCAGTGTCAAACCTCTGCTATGCAGAACGTATCCGGCGGCTGATCAGTTATCATATGAGCGACGGCTCTGTAATAAACAGCGCAACTTTTAACGGCACTTTCCGAAATGCCGTTGCCCCGCTGCTTGAACACAAGGATTTTCTCCTTGTCGGTTCCTCTTTTGCGGTGAACCTGCATTATGTGTTGGAAATCACAAGACATGACCTGATTATCTTAGGCGAACGCAAAATTGCAATTCCCCGTGGAATGTACGAAGCATATAAGACCAAATGGTCAAACTATTGGCTGAATGGAGGAGAATGCCATGTTATTTGAAGATAATATCCCATATGCTACATTGAAAACAGTGCTGATTGTCATAGGGACACTCGGCATGATGTGTTCCACCACCAAATTCAAGTATAGTGCAAAGCGGATTACCCTGATCTTATCTCTGTACCTTTGCTATGTAGCCGTTTCCAGCGCCTCCCTCATCATCCTTTTGGGCTATACATTCTTTCTGCGTGTATTTCTGCTCACTATTTCCGCCCCCGCTGTCTGTCTGGTCTTTTGGCTGGCAGAAGTCCATCCGTCAAAAGCCGTATTCAGTTATGCCACACAGATTTTGTTTTCCATGTATGTATCTGCAACAATCACGCTGATAAATACTGCGGTCCATGGTACTAAGCTTACCGATTTTCTGATTCGTCTCACCTCCTATGGGCTGATTATTGTGTTGGAGTACCGTTTCCTGCGCCGCCCGTTTTTGCGCCTTTCTGCGATTGCCGAAAGCGGCTGGCTGATTCTGGCTCTGATTCCCTGCTCCTTTATGATTTTTTCCGTCGCACTAGCTGCCTATCCGGTTCCATACACCGAAAACCCGACAAATATTATTTTTATTTATCTGCTTGGAGCGGTCATCATAATCATCTATTTTTCCATCTTCCAGTATCTGTTTACACAGTACCGTTTTCAGATGGCAAAGCAGGATTTGGAGCTTTTAAATGTTCAGTTGGGGCATCTGAGAGAAAAAATCACACAGGACGCTCTGTCAGCGGAGAAGTCCCGGATTGACAGGCATGACATGCGCCACAGGCTCCAGACCGTCTCTTCCCTTCTGGAGAGCGGGAATACCCCAGAAGCGCTTGCCTATATCCGGCAGTCTGTCTCACAGCTTCAGGCAAAGGAACCTGTGTCGTTTTGTAAAGATGTTATTTTAAATGCTACTCTATCCTCCTATTTCGGGCAGGCAAAAGAAGCGGGCATTGTGTTGGAAACACGCCTTTCCATCCCCGAAACGCTCCCTGTGAATTCCGGCGAATTTTCCATCGTCATTGCAAATGCGCTGGAAAATTCCATCAGGGCCTGCAGCAGTCTCCCAAGTGAACAGAGAAAGATTATATGCAAATGTATTTACAAGCCGAAGCTGATGCTGGAGATTTCGAATCCCTGCAGCAATTCCGTTGCTTTTTCAGAGGACGGGCTTCCTCTGTCAAGCGAAGAAGGACACGGCGTCGGTACCCGTTCGATTATGGCTTTCTGCAAAAAGTATGACGCCTTCTGCACATTTACAGTGGAAAACGGATGGTTTCACTTGAGAATCGTATTATAATTATTTTCTATTCACAAAGCGTCTTTACGACCTTCGGGAACTCCATAAAATGAGACGCTTTCACCAAAACGGCGTCTCCCGCCTTGACAAAGTCAGCCAGCTCCTTTGTCATTGCCTCCCTGTCGTCAAAAGCAAAGATTTCGCAGCCACCTTGATTCTCCTGCACGCCTCTCACAATTTCCTTTGCAAGCGTCCCCGCCGTAAAGAGTACGTCAACCGCCTTTCCTGCAAGGTATTCTCCAACGCCGTAATGCAGCTCCTTCTCCTCATCCCCAAGCTCTCCCATATCGCCCAAGACAGCTATCTTCCTTCCGGGCGCCTGACTCAGCACATCCAGAGAAGCTTTCATGGATACTGGATTCGCATTATAACAGTCGTCAATTACAAGCATATCCTTCACATGCAGCATGTTCGTCCTGCCGCTTATGGTTCCGGCGCTCTCGATTCCCGCCTTAATTTCCTCGACGGACAGACCTAACTGTCTGCCTACACACGCAGCGGCAAGGGCATTGTATACATTATGCTCTCCCGGAATCGGTACGGCTGCGGTAAACACTTCCCCATCTAAATGGATACATACTTTCGTCCCGTCCAGTCCCAGACTTTCCAGAACATCGGCATAGACATTCTTCCCGGCATTACAGCCTTCCTTCTTTTCTGCTCCTATTCCGTAGAAAACAGGTGCGGTTCCATTTACCGAAGAAATACTGGAAAGCTTATCGTCGTCCCCATTCAATACGGCGATTCCGCCTTCTCTGATGTGGTCAAAGCTCTCTGTCTTTGCGGCAAGGATACCGTCCCTGCTCTTTAAATTCTCCAGATGGCACAGACCGATATTGGTGATGACGCAAATCTCTGGATTCGCCATCTCCGCCAGCCGGTGCATTTCCCCAAATTCCGAAATTCCCATCTCCAGCACTGCCGCCTGATGGTCTTCCCTGATTCGAAATATCGTCAGCGGCAGACCGATTTCATTATTATAATTGCCCTCTGTTTTAAGAACCGAATATTTCTGTTCCAGCACCGAAGCAATCATTTCCTTCGTACTGGTCTTGCCCACGCTTCCGGTAATACCTACCACCGGAATGGTAAGGCACTGACGATAGAAAGCCGCCAGCTTCTTCAGTGCCAGCGGACAGGACTCTACACGAATATAAGGTCCTGCAGGATTGGTCAGTTCCTCCTCCGACAAAACAGCCGCCGCCCCCTGTTCAAATACCGATGGAATAAAGGAATGTCCGTCTACCTTTTCTCCACGGATGGGAATGAAAAGGTAATCTTTTTCCACAAGACGGCTGTCAATGACAACGCCCGCAACCTCTTGTTTCTTTTTCCCTTCCGCCCCGATATAAGTCCCGCTGCAGACCGCTGCTATATTTTCCAAGGTCAAATTTTTCATCTTTTCCTCCATTCTACGGGTGACTGACTGCATCTGATACTTCGTGAGCATATTCTGCAGACAGGCGTCCGTCTACCGATTGTATTTCCTCAGAGAAATTTCAATGAGCTTCTCACATAGCTCCTCATAACTGATTCCGATTGCCTTTGCCTCCTGCGGCAGCAGGCTTGTTGCCGTCATCCCCGGAAGCGTATTGACTTCCAGACAGAAAATATTTCCATCCTCATCCAGCAAAAAATCGGAGCGGGAATAGGTGTCCAATCCCATCGCCTCGGCTACTGCCACAGCATAATCCTGCATTTTTTTGGTAATCTCCTCTGAAAGCTCTGCCGGACATGTCTCTACCGTACTGCCCGCCTGATATTTGTTCTTATAATTATAGAAGCCTTCCAACGGCGCAATCTCTATCACCGGATAAGCCTTCCCATCCACAACGCCTATGGAAAATTCTCTTCCCTTCACATAATCCTCAACAATAATCTCCTCTTCCCAACGGAACGCCTCATCCAATGCCGCCTGATATTCCTCCTCGGTGCGCACAATGGATATCCCGATGCTCGATCCCCCACAACAGGGTTTTACCACACTTGGAAGCGTCAGGCCTGTTGCAGCAAAATCATCTATCCGCCCTGATTTTTTCATGAAAATCCCCTGCGGCGTCGGGATTCCATGTGTGCGGAAAAACTGTTTGGAAATTTCCTTATCCATTGCAATAGCGCTCCCCAGATGACCGCTTCCGGTATATTTAATACCGAACAGATCAAACACTGCCTGCACCTTGCCGTTCTCCCCATTCTCGCCATGCAACGCCATAAACACAATATCCGCCATCTGGCAGAGCGCAATGACATTCGGTCCGAAGAAGCAGTCCGATTGATCCTTTCTGCTCTTTTTCACCTTCTCAAGATCCGGAGCCACATCAGGGATAGCCTCCACCTTTACACTGACCTCTTCGGAACGCCCGAATATTCCTTCCAGATTTTCTTCTCTGTCACTGTATCCCATAAATACATCCAGTAAAATTACCCGATGTCCTTTTCTTCTCAATGCCTCGCTTACCATATTTCCCGTGGTAAATGACACGTCGCGCTCGGTACTAAGACCGCCTGCCAATACTACTATATCCATTTTCTTATTCCTTTCTGAAAGAAATTCCCGTCTTTTGGGAATCTAATCGCGTCAACACACTAATTTTATAGTATACCTTTTCCTTCCATATGACAAGTAAAGATGTATTGTAAAACCTGCCTTGTCTATTGCAAAATCTGCTGTTAAAGTCCTAACCCAAACTGTCATGAAGCATCTTTCTCGGGGTGCACATGCTTTCTCTATTTTGTACTATTTCATGTAGTCATTTCCGCATTTAGAATGCAGCCGTCATTTCTTCCATTATTTTTACATGCTTTTTCTTTATGATTTCCAGAACTAATTCTGATTTCCGCAGATATTCCTCCGCTGAATGAACCTCTCCTAATGCCAAAAGCCCCTCGCTCTTTTGATGCAAAAGATAGGGCAGCGGAAACAGCTTTCCAAATTCCACACAGTTTCGGATTCCCTCCTCACTGTATTGAACCGCTTCTGCATATAAATTTCTCTGGGCGTAAATCCCCGATAAGTTATATAAAATAACGGGATAGATTTTCGCCTTTTCGTCTTCGTCCACTTCCCTCACAGACAGATATTCCCGCAACATCTTCCAAATTTCCAATGCTCTATCTGACTGTTTCATATATTTATACTGTATCGCAATGTTGTTCCATATTACAATTTCATCAAAGGTTAACAGCTTTCGCTTCTCTCTCATCCAAGTTTCAAAGTTCTCCGGAGCAGTCATCCGAAGTGCATCAAGCAATTCTTCCAACACCTTTTGAGGCGGATACTGCATCATCGTATGGCAGATTGCTTTCATGCACAACATAATCGGACTTTCCTTCAAATGATATTTCACCAATGCCGCTCCATATTCCTCCATCACCATATCCAGATGCTCCACTTCATTCCGAGCCAGAATCCGTATCACCTTCCGACAGAAATTGTCTGCCGCAAGCTCCTTTTCTCCTATGTAAACAGAAAAAAGAGAAGCCGGTTCTCCGAGCCTCTGCATCAACGCTTCGTAGATACTAATGGAGGGCGTCCTATTTCCATTCTCTATTTTCGACAAGGTTCCTGTCGTACAAATTCCTTCTGCAAGCTCCTCCTGAGTGTATCCTTTTCTTTTCCTTACATAATATATGTATTCTCCAACTGAATATTTTGCCATATAATTTTTCCTTCCTCATGAAACACCCCGGAAAATTATAGCATAAACGTATGGCGGGTTCTATATGTATTCGGATATTATGTAGAAATTTGCTAATGAAAATCTGGTATAACTATGTTAGAATAATCTGACATGTTAAAAATAAAAAAATTATTGATTAGTTCGAATATATGTTCTATACTTAATCAGGAAGGAGATGATTCATATGGTAAATGAAGCTACAAAAAATTCTTTATGCAATACATATTTTTTTCATAAAAAAAAATTATTTGCCCAATACACCTTGCACATCCATGATATTCATAAATATACTAATTTTATTCAACAAAGCATGATGGTAGTATTTCATACAGAAATTAATCATAAACAAGAGCTGATAAACAGTTTAACCGAGCTATGCGTTATCAATAAGTACTATGGACCAATCGTTGACACAGGAGCGAATGATATTTATTTTTTCCCAAAACTTAAATATGAAGACGTATATTTAATAAAAGACATGTTTGAGAATAAGTTTATCAACCAAAAAGTGCGTGTTATTTTTGGAAAATCAGCCATTACATGATAACATTTGTCCAATCGACCCATGAGAATCATAAAATAATGGAGGTTTTACAAATGAATTTTAAAGTTATATCTATGTTTTCAGGCGCAGGCGGATTAGACATGGGGTTCCATAATAAAGGGTTCCAAATATTATGGGCAAATGATTGCGCAAAAGACGCATGTGAAACGTATGACAAATGGGCAAATTATAATTCTGACGGAACCAGAAAGAACCCTGAAGAATGTACAATTATTGAATGTGGAGACATCTCAAAATTGGATCTAAAAGGCATATTGCCTGATATTGATATTGACGTTATACTCGGAGGCTTTCCCTGTCAGGGTTTTTCCCTTGCCGGACCGCGGCAAGTTGACGATTCAAGAAACATTTTATATAGACACTTTGTTGAAATCGTCAAAATAAAAACACCAAAAGTAATTGTAGCAGAAAACGTTATCGGAATAAAAACGCTTGGTGATGGCGCTGTATTTAATAAAATAATCGATGACTTTTCTGAGCTTGGATATACAATGTCCGCGCCTACTGTAAATGCTAAAAACTATGGCGTTCCACAAGACAGAATGCGTGTAATATTTATTGGTATACGTAATGATATCTGTAATGGAGGCGCATATATCTTCCCGTCAGGAGACCCCAAAATAGTAACATTAAGAGAAGCCCTTGCTGATTTAGGCGAAGTGGACATGAATGATGTGTGCCAATCACCCTTTTCCTCCAGATACATGTCCAGAAATAGAAAAAGAGGCTATGAAGACGTTTCTTTTACTATTCCGGCAATGGCAAAGCAGGTTCCCTTAAGTCCCGATTCTGCCGGAATGGAATTTGAAGATGTCGATAAGTTTCGATTTATTGGCAAGAATAGACGTTTAAGTTACAAAGAAGCCGCTGCCATACAGACCTTCCCTGCCAGAATGGAATTTTGCGGCGATTTAGACAGTAAATACCGGCAAATCGGAAATGCCGTGCCTGTAAAATTAGCAGAGGCAATCGCCACAGAAGTAAACAGGATATTGACTGCCAGAGACCTTGCTCCACTGTTAAATTTTGAAAATCCTGAGGCAGAAATAAGAGGCAGTTCTGCAGACAAGCGAATCACTAATACAGTTATCAGCGGCAAAGCTTTTGAATATGCTACATTAATCGAAATGTACCGTGAATTAACCGAAAATGGTTGGGAATCTGACAAATTAGAAATCATAAAAGATAAAAACTATCAAAATATTGAAAAAGCATATCAAGTTTTTCAAGGCTCTGATGAAGATGCAGATGATGAAGATGGATTAGAGCTGCTTCATGTCGAAACATTATCTAATGATTATAACAAAGCTGCACGTGTAGCGGCAATATATTTAAGAATGGCAGAGCCAATATTAAAACCAGACACAGAAATGTTCGGCATACTTCGTGCAATGCCTGATACTGCCGGAACCAAAGGAGACGTTCGAGATATTGATTTCGCAATTTTTGCAGATCGGGAACATAAAAAAAGGATTCACAATATCGGTATTAGCTGTAAAAATAATCACGAAGCTGTAAAACATCCTCGAATTACAGAAGACCCTGATTTTGCAAAAGTATGGACAAATGGTCTATTTCACTGCAGCACTGAGTTTATCAATGATATGAATGACATTTTCCAGAAAATTGATTCATATGCACAAAAATATGAAAAGTGGTCCTCTGTGGATAACAAAATGGATGCCATATATTTTCCTATCATAAAATCATTTGTAAAAGAAATAAGGCATCTTGGCATTGCTGATGAAAATGCTGATATCCTGCACACAGAAAGCGCAAAGAAGTTTACCCAAGCCTTCTTTGAATACATGTTTGGGACTCAGGATTTTTATAAGTTTATCAAAGATGATGGTGCAAAAGCAACCAAAGTATACCCATACAATATGCACGGCTCCCTCATGAGACCATTTCATGGACACAAAAACGAACAGGCAGCTAAAACTATAACTATGCCGGAAGAAATAGTTGAAGTACGCATAAAGCCTAAGAGCAAGACAACAATAGAAATTTATTTTGACCAATGGATCATTTCTATGAGATTACATAATGCAGACACAAAAATAACAAGAACATCTCTTAAATTTGACGTACAAATCAAAGCTCAGCCGCGTAAAGTAATGGGTACAATTCTTCCTTGGAATAGTTTTTGACCTGCAATTACCTGATAAATACCCAACTTCCGAATGAAGCGGCAGGCAACCCTAAGGATTGCCTGCCGCCTGCTATACTCCTGTTCAATACCCGAATAAATTATCTGTTTCAGAACTCCGGCTCAATCAAACCGTACGTACTGCCCTTTCTCTTATAGACAACATTGACCTCGTCACTCTCAGCATTCACGAATACAAAGAAATCATGACCCAAAAGCTCCATCTGCACACACGCATCTTCCGGATACATCGGCTTCATATCAAACTTCTTGGTACGGATAATTTTAATCTCATCATCCGCTTCCACTTCCTTCTCGATAAACTCCTTACGGAAGCTGCTCGCACTCTGCTTCTGTGCAATCAGTTTATTCTTATATTTCTTCAACTGACGCTCAATAATCTCTTCTACTAAATCAATGGAAACATACATATCATTGCTCACCTGTTCGGAACGGATAATATTCCCCTTCACAGGTATTGTAACCTCTATCTTCTGCCGTTCTTTTTCAACACTTAACGTTACATAAACATCCGTGTCAGGAGTAAAATACTTCTCCAGCTTGCCGATTTTATCCTCTACTGCCGCTTTCAATCCGTCTGTTAGTTCAATGTTTCTTCCGCTAATTATAATACGCATGATGTCCAACCCCTTTTCTTTTATTTTGTGTAACCATGTTGCTATGGGTCTATGGGACAAAATATGTGTCCCAATGCTCATATTTCTATTTAATTATACCATATATTTACACAGGTACAAGCATTTTTGTACAATCTGCATAATTTAATAAAATATTTAGAAACTTATTACATGATTATGCTATAATCATAGAAAACGTATTTCATTTCGGTGATTGCGAAAGGAGAAACTTATGCCCACTGCATTGATTACCGGCGCCTCCCACGGAATCGGGAAAGCCATTGCAACAGAATTTGCCCGGCACTCCTATCATCTTGTGATAAATTGTGCCCGCTCCGCAGATGCGCTTCATGCGCTTGCTTCACAACTAATACAGGAATATCACATCTCCTGTTTTACCTGCATCGGTGATGTAAGCAATCCGGATTTTGTGTCAGAAATGTTTCAAAAAGCGCATGACGCCTTTGGGACAATAGACATTCTCGTAAATAATGCCGGCATTTCCCATATCGGACTTTTTCATGAAATGACAACCACGGAATGGCAGACGCTTTTAAATACAAATCTTTCTTCTGTTTTCTACTGCTGCAAAGAAGCCATTCCTTCTATGCTCGCAAAGAAATCGGGAAGAATCATCAACATTTCCTCTGTCTGGGGAGAAGCCGGCGCCTCCTGCGAAGCCGCCTATTCTGCTGCAAAAGGCGGTGTGAATGCGCTTACCAAAGCGCTTGCAAAAGAGCTCGCCCCCAGCGGAATTCAAGTCAACGCAATCTCCTGCGGTGCGATTGACACCCGGATGAACGCCTGCTTTTCATCGGAGGAACGCGCAGCTCTGGAAGAAGAGATTCCCAGCGGACGCTACGGAACAACAAAAGAGGTGGCAGAACTTGCCTTCTCCTTAGCAAATTCCACCACCTACCTCACAGGTCAAATTATCCGGCTGGATGGCGGCTGGATATAATTCCGGCCAAGCCACGCTGTTTTCCCACTCATGCTTTCCAAATGTGTTATGGCTTATTTTCCTCAAAATATCCGATATAATGCAGCTCATGGCAATCCCCCGGAAATAATTCCTGATAAAAATCCACAAAATAGTCGTCGGTCATACTTGCCATGTAGTCCACGACAAGCTGATTCGGTTCCGTTTCCAGATATTTCTCAACGGAAAAATGTCTGGCATACCGGTTAAGCTCTGCAACATATTCGATATGATGGCGGTACAGCCAAGAGTTTGCATTTTTCTCCTTCGCATCCTGCAGAACTCTATGATACATCTTTTCGAACATGGGGCGCAGCATCTCATTTACAGATGCTTCTATCCTCTCATTTTGGTAAATATGTCTATAGTTCTCCTGTTTGGCTCTCTTTAATGTATCAAAATATGTATCATCCATTTTCAAATAAGGTTTCCCATAGCTGTTTTCCAGAATATTTACCGTAAAGTTATTGATGATTTCTGCATTGGTCGTTCCCACCGCTCCGCTATAGAAATCATCTTCCGCAGCCAGCATCCCCAGCCGTTTGGCGTCTTGCCTGTCCTTGCCAAGATATGCGATAATATCACAGATGCGCATCACACACGCCTCTAAAGTAGACGGAACCAGCTTTAAGATTCCTTTTTCTTCTACATAACAGTCCTCTATACGTTCTTCAAGCTCCGCAAAGCCGGAAAGCGCCATAGACCGGTACTCCTTCTGCTCCAGTTCGCCGTTATGGCAGAGTATTCCGTCCAGAGTCTGTAAGCTGATATTCCGGTCCGTCAGCACATCCAGTACCCGGACACTGTGCACATTGTGGTTGAAATACCGCCCCGTCTCTCCGTAATAGAGCTCGGAGAGCATCCGCTCACCGGCATGCCCAAAGGGCGTATGTCCGATATCATGTCCCAGTGAAATTGCCTCTATCAAATCCAGATTCAGTCCCAGCACACTTCCAATATTCCTCGCAATTCTGGAAACCAACTGTACGTGAAATGCCCGTCTGGAAATATCATCATTCCGGTACAGGGAATAAACCTGCGTCTTATCTGCAAAACGGTTGTAATAAGGCAAATGCATAATCTTTTCCACATCCCGGACAAATGCAGGACGCCAGAGATTGGCACAGTCATGATTCATCTCGCGGCGGATAATATCATCATCCCGAAACGCATATGGATTCTCAATATGATGCTTTCTGTCCGCTATAATCCGTTCCTGCAATTCTTTCGAAAGATTCTGATATTCCGCCATTTTTTCCTCTTTCCGGCGTGCTTGTCACGCCATCTAGGTAGATTGGGAAGACTACTTCCAAACTTCCTCCTGCTATTCTTTTTCTCCGTCTCTATTGATTCAGATTATCCGCCAGTCTCTTTAAATCCGCTGCCTGCACATTCAGCCGTTCAATCGTCTCCTCATTTTCCACGCAAGCGGTATATGTAGTATTCGTATGGGCCGCAACCTCTTCGGAAATTGCAGAAATCGTCTGAATACTCTCTGAAATCACACGATTTGCCTCCTCCAGTTCTCCCACCACTTGAGCAAGGTCATCTGAATGACGCTCAATATTTTTCGCATTTGCGGAAATATGCTCAAAGCTCTGCGCCGTCTCTCCAACCGCCTTATTCTGCTTTTTCACCTGCTCAATCATGCTCTCAATAATCGTTACTACCTTTCCGATTTCATCCGAAACATTCTGAATCAGTTTCTCAATCTTTACAGTGGCATCCTGCGTCTGTGAAGCAAGCCCGGATATCTCCGATGCAACAACTGCAAATCCTCTTCCGGCCTCGCCTGCCCTTGCCGCCTCAATAGAGGCATTCAATGAAAGCAGGCTGGTCTGCGACGTAATACTATTAATCATCTCAATAATCGAGAACATCTGCTCCATATATTCTTTTAGCTGTCCCAGTTCGGAGGCAACCTCCATATTCGTCTGCTCCGTCTGCGATACTTGCTGCACAAGACGGCCAATCTGCTTATTTCCCGTCTGAATGGCAGACTGTGTTTCGACCATGTTGTCAGCAATCTGACCGGAAGCGTCCTTGACCAGTTCAACCTTTCCCGAAATTGCTTCCGTCTGCTCCAACTGACGCTGTACCGCCTCCGCAGTATCATTCGCCCCTCCGGTCAATTCGCCCATTGCTCCCTTCGTGCTCTGAATCGACTCGCTTAAATTCCCCATCTCACGGTAAACAATATCCATCACTCCCGTTATATCCGAAGACACCTGCAGAATCTTTTCCAGCAGCTCCTCTGATTTCTCCTTTTCCTGCTCCGCCTTATCAATCTCTAACTGGTTCATCTTGAAAGATACTTTTGCCGTATAATAAGAAAATGCCGCAATTATGATCAACGCCGCAATCTGGATTTCCGCAGATGCAATCTCCACCGCTTCAAATCCGCCCGGTCCGTAAAATACAATAATATGCGCAATGTTCACCAGTACGACCGCCGCCCCGATTTCAAGGCTGTAACGCACGTCACTGTATACCGTAATCGCAATCAGCATCGGGATGACATAAACAAATGCCAGCGCATTATCGGTAGTAAACAAAATTGTCATATACATTGCGGCAAATCCCCAAGGAATAAGATGCTTCACCATAGGATGGGTTGACCTGAGCTTATAAATCAAAAATTCCAATACAACGGGTATAAAACCTGTAGCTGCAATTAAAAGAAAATAAGGTATCGTCTTAGAGCCTTTGACAACCTCCAGCAAATATGCTATTGCAAGCACTGTCACTGTAATCAGATGACAGTTCATTGCCGTCCGGTTTGCCTTTGCCAACCGCACAGCATATACTTCTTCCTGTCCTTTTTTCATTGACTTCATTTTTTCTCCACCTTTGTACGATTTTTTTAGTTATTATACTATAATTTTTATCAACATTTCCGCTATAATGAGGCTGCGTCCTACGGCAGACTTGCATAAATATTTGCAATATGTCCTGCTTTCTCCGGAAAATTAGCTTTCAGATACATCAAGTATTCCAGTGAGCTTCCCTCATAGGAATGTATATCCCCCAGCAAACCAACCTCATAGCAATTACGGATTACATTAATAATACAATCCTCTGTATGATCCTCCTTACAGTCTTTGCACTCCTTAAGAATATGCGCAATCGCTGTTTCCAATTCCTCCTCGTCAAATACTTTGAAATCTGTAGTAGGAATATGGCTTGAGCCTCCGGAAACTTCCTTTTTGGGAGTCTCCTTATAGTCCTGTATACATTGCTTCGCAAAACCTATGGTACACAGCTTTCCCTGACACTGTCCGCATAAGCCTTCGCCCCTGCAGCAATTTTCCAGATCACGCTCGA
>Ga0137306_101615_pt1 | contig 22055 bp, 20 predicted proteins | sample Inofroosms_March_FD_97187 | JGI IMG/M metagenome (GOLD analysis project Ga0137306, IMG submission 97187) | Mouse cecal microbial communities from Vienna, Austria - N-Acetylneuraminic and N-Acetylglucosamine D2O microcosms_March | ecosystem: Host-associated > Mammals > Digestive system > Large...
GCTCCCTTGCGACATTCATCTCCTGAAGACGCTGGTTCAGTTCTGACAGTTTATTATTTTCCTTTTCGAGCGACTCTGCTTTCTGCCTGTCAAATGCCTCCCTTGCAGCATCTTCATCTGCTCTGGCGGCAATCAGGATACTTTTTATCGGATTTCCCTCATCAACAATCGCCGACAGCTTTTTCTGCATTTCTTCCCTCACGGCTTCGGCATTTTCCTCCGTCACCATCATACCGCATACCGGACACGGATACCCTGCAGCAATGTCCACAAACGCATTTTTCTGCCTGTTGAATTCTCCACGCAGGGCATTAAGCTGTGCCTCCGCTTCAGCAATCTGCGCCGTAAAGGATGACTGGTACTGTTGTGCAGCTTGTTTTGCTATGGATTTTTCCGTCTCTTTTATCTCTCTCAAAAGCTCCTGCATGGCTTTTTCAGCATTGCTGTCTGATGTCTCTGAGAGCAGGGCTGCACGTTGTCTGCGCAGTTCTTCCAGCGTCCTTTTTTCTTCCTCCGGATTCCGTCCTTCATCACGGAACATAGAAAGTTCTTCCAGTTCAGAGGAAATATCATCAACGGATGCTTTCAGTTCCTCCAGTTTCGCAGTGCGCTCCTCACGCTGGAAATCCTGAAGCTCCTTCTGCCCCCTGTAGCTGATAAGCGTGTCATTCAGCTCTTTCAGTTCACTCCTGCGGTTTTTGATGAACACCTCCGGTGAAAGCAACGGTTTATCTGCCAGAATCTCCTGTGAGGATGCGGGAAGCGCCGCCATCACGTCCTCATGCTTCACAACCGGCAGGAGCTTTTCAAGCATCCCTTTCCCACTCTCGCCAAGCACGTTGATAAAATATAAGGGATTCAGGATGGAGAGGAAAATATCCTTTCCGCCAAAAACCTTGTTTAAATCTGACTGCCTGACCGTGATCCCGTCATAGGCGATCGCCGTGTCACGTTTCCTTGTCCTGGTCAGGTTATGGGATTTCCCTTTATCATCCACAAAATCCACGCTTACCGTCATTTCCTGCATATTCTTATTCTGCAGCCGGTCCAATCCCTTGTCGCCAAAGAAAGGCGTGCCCACAAATGCGAAAGCTATCGCGTCGGCAATGCTTGATTTCCCCTGCCCGTTGGAAGCCGTAATGAAAGTCATATCCCCAAAGTCAAAGGTAACGGTATCCTCAAAGCATTTGAATCCGGTAAGGGCCAGCCTTGTAATCGTAAAACCATTCATCTTCTTCATAAATGCTGTCATTCCTTTCAAAAGGAGAGGGGGAATGTAATGCCCCTCTCCGAATCATCGTTTATGCCGCCAACTGGTAGGCGCTGATGAGATTGTACTCGCCGTAATTCCCATTCTTTCTCTCAATCTGCACATTGTTCAGGCAGGCACCCGCCTTAATCGACTGGTCTGTAGCCCTGATGTAAGCCTTCACCACGCCGCCCCTCCGATCGACCATCTCCAAAAACTGGCTGGATTTCCCAGACGGCCTGATAGAACGGACTTGATAATCATAAGCCGGGGATGCCGCAGCCTGTCCTGCATTCGCTGCTGTATTCGTTGCCTGCGCAGCCTGTACCTGTCTGCTATTTGCCGCTGGCGCTGCCTGCGTCTGTCTGACATTTGCAGCGGATGCTGTCTGCGCCTGCCTTGCATTTGATGCCGATGCTGCCGGTGTCTGTCTGGTATTCGCCGCTGGTGCCTGCCCGGAAGGATTTCCCTGCTGAGCCTGCCTTGCTCCGAATATCCGGTTCAGCATGGCATTGTATTCCCTCTCCAGCCTGACATATTCATTCTGTTTAATCACAAAGGATTTCCCGCGGGCTTCAATCTCCACCCATATCCCTTCCATTTCATACAGATAACGCCCGATGCCCCAGACGCTTGCGGCACGCTTGAAGGAATCCGACAGTCCGCCCTTGATTGGCTCAAAATCGCTGTTCTCCGCACCGTCAAATTTTGTCACCCACTCCTTCCGTTCATCGTAAAAGATACTGATGCCGCAAATCTGGGAATTGTCATGCCACAGGGAGTATACGTTTTTCCAGTTGAACGGCCCGACTGTTTCATCCAGTCTTTTCTGGACAGCACGGGCATCCATATAAGCCACAGCCATGCCCCTCTGCTTATCCTGTGAAGTAACCTGAATCTTCCACTCAATCTCCCTGCCATTGAACGGCTCGCGCAACCGTCTGATGATTTCCTCATAATTCATGCTTTTTAATCTCCTTCCTTTGGTTAAAATTTCTTCTGGTTAAGCTACATATTCCCCGCATACAGGGCATCTGTGCTGGTCCGGCAGTATGCCATAAATATCGTCAACGTAGAATAATCCGACAAATGGATTGTATATCGCCGTGCAGCGTTTCCCTTTATATTCGGCGATAACATCGTTGCTGCCTTTCTCGTGCAGGATCATCGCCTCATCCTGTGCCTTCAGGCTGTGTATCATTGCTTTTGCTGTAAACATATCTGTATCAGCCGCTCCTTCCTTCTATGAAATCATTCAAAACCCTCCCGCTTGGTATCAGCACATCGCTGTAATAAAATGCCGGTTTCTTGTCCTTTAACAGTTCCAGCAGTTCCCGCATTTCCAACCCCGGCTTGTTCAGGGAATGGTTAAAGTGGTCATTGTTGTTCGGCATCGCCATGATATAGTAGGGCAGGCTTGCCAGGATATACAGGCTTTCGCATTTTGGAAATGTATTATTCCCTGTGCAGAGATGGAAGCCGCTGACATTTGACAGCGGGTAATGGTACATTTTTGTATCCGGTTTTAACCGGTTGCTGTTTTCCACCACGCCAAGCCTGCAGGCGCTTATGCGCCCTTCCCCCGACAATCTGAACCCGAATACCAGATACGGCAGGGGAAAGTTTCTATACTCCGTGCCAAAATAACTGATATCCGCCCTGCCTTCCGTGTAGAGCAGCACAGCATCCCTGCTACCGTCATCATATATGTTGACCGATACACAGCCTTTCGGGAGCAGCCCGGTACGGACAGCCCCTCGGACCATACTCTTATCAATGCATTTTACTAAAGTATCCGGGGCAATCTGCTTGAAACTCTTAATGCCCCCGGAATCCCGCTCCACCATTACCCTGCCATCGTCGCTGATCCGGATGACCGTTTCACTCATGCCGCCATCACCTCCTCTCCCGGAAGCTTCACAACATCTGCCTTCTTTTTCTGTAAAATATCCCTCAACCGCATACAGGCATCCGAAAACCATTCATAGATTTCAACCAGCCCGTAGGCCAGCCACCCCAGGTCAACATAATCATCCTGATAGATAAATACGCCGATCCTGCTGTGGAACGGGCGTTTCGGTTCCGTATGCACCATGAACCTCCAGTCAAGGCAGTATGAGAAATTTAAGTGCCTCCCTATTTCCTGTCTTGCCTCCTGGATATACGGATTCTGCTCATCAGGAATTTTATGAGCTTTTCCATATTCGCCTGCCAGTACGCAGAAATCGACGATCACCGGGTCTGACAGCACATGGATTTCCATGCCATGCTTTTCATAATACTGGCCGTAACAGTTTTCAAAGATATTTTCTATCAGCCCATACATATTTTCGTAATAGACATCATAATCCACTATGTCAAAGAAGTTCGCCTCCACCACCTCATACCTGCCCATATCATAGAGCCTTTTGGCAATGTAAAGGGTATTCAGTATTTCATCAAACCCGTCTATGACCATACTCCGCACCTCTATACAAATGCGGAAACGGCAGTATGCGGCGGTATATTCTGTAGAATATGCGCCAGCGAATCCGCCCTCCTTACATTTCCCTCCAAAGTCTCTGAATACAGCTCCCGTATGGAATCTATGTCGTCCGCTTCAAAACTGCCGAAATCCACTTCCGACAGACGGACATCCCTGCCTTCTGACAGCCGCCCATAAATCCTCTCATAGAGATACCGTGTACCCCTGTTCATATCGGGCAGCTTAAAAGCATCCGCCTCCTCAATCGCGGACACAAGCTGTTTTACACTCACCGTAACCATTGCTTTTCCTCCATATTTTTTAATAATCTTCCGGCATCATCACCGTTGTATGTGACCGGTCAGACTCGGTAATGATCCAGAAATGCTTGCCGCCTTTACCGGTATAGGCGGACAGGATGCGTTCCCCGGATTTCAATGCACCGTCATTGGCACGCCAGTCGGACTTACTGACTTCGCCCCAGTCGCCGGACTGGTGGCGGGAAAGGCCGGCATTGATATCCGTACTCGATAAAATATCCTGTGCATGGGCTGTAATGACAACCCTGCCTAACGGCACTCTGGATTTTATCCCTGCTGATATTCTGCCCGGAACCACATCCCTATCGTTATCACTGTCATTTTCTGTGTCCGTATTTCCTCCATAATCCGAAAGGGAAATGAATCCCTGCGGAGTCAGCAGGTTAAATATCATCTTGTTGGAGCGTGTTTCGTGAACCGTCGTGGAAGTCAGGTCGCCCCTGCTGTTCAGATTCTCTTCGCTGCTGACACTGGTTTCTTTTATAATGCGCCCCTTGATGATATGCGGCGTATCACATTCCACAAGGCCGTTAATCAGCCCGGAACCGCCGTTCAGGCCGACCTGCCCAAGATTCAGGGGAAGGAGAGGGCGCTTTTCGCCGCAGTCCAGCTTGTTCTTCTCGAACATCCTGGAAAAGCTGGTTGATTTCTTCATCTGTTCCGCCAGCTCCGCCACATTAAACTCAGCGCCCTTGAACAGTTCCACTTTCTTTGCCACATCGGGAAGGGCATAACGGTTCTCCGGCAGTTCCGTAAGTTCCGGCAACTGTTCGGGCTGGAATGCCAGGGATGCAAGCCCTGCTGCCTGCTCAGAACCATCCTGCCGTTTCCTGCGGATGCCCAGGACAGCCGCCTGCTTGAATCTCTGGAACTCGCCGCCTGTAAATTTCCATACCGTCAAATCCTCAAAATTATCACACAAAATGCGGCATATGTCAGGTGTCAGCCGATAATAAGGGATGATGTAGATTAATAACCCGCCGTAAAGCAGATGGGAGATAGAATCAACCAGAAATCTTTTCTCATTCCGGGTATTTGCCCCTCCCTCTGTCATTACTGACAAATACGGCGGATTCAGCAGCATAAGATGGAATGCTTCATTGCTGATCCGGGAACGGAAATAGGAGCCGAAACCGACACGGTCCAGCCGTGCCAGTGACTCCTCCGCCCTGTGCCTGTCAAGCTCCACGCCATAGGTCTTACAATTCTTACCTTCTGCCAGCGTATGCATCGCCAGCCCGCAGCCGCAGCACGGGTCAAGCAGGTTTGCTGCAATCTCCCCTGGAAATTCAATGCCTTGAGCCAGATACCTGACATGCTCCAGATCCGTAGGATAATAGCCCATCTTGACGCCCGCCATCAGATGCCCGATGACGGCAGCGCTGGTGGTCTTTGCTTCGGTATTTCCTGCAAGGGGCAGTTTTTCCAGATAATCAGACATGAACCCACACAGCCTTGTATAATCCGGCGTCATAAGGTTAAACGCTTTTACGGATTCACTTAATTTTACGGAATAACCCGCCATCTGCGGCAGCTCCATCTCAAGCAAAGACAGCGCCGCATAGCGCAGGGCTGACAGAGCCCTGACCTGCTGCTGTTTCAGGTCATTGTATGCTTCACGGGCCTTTGCCCTGTTTTCCCTATATTTCTCCACCCGTCTGCGCAGTACCGGAAATTCATTGACGGCCTGCCTGATGGCACGGGCGGATTCTTCCAGTTTTACAAGGGCGTAATGCTGCCCGCCGTTTTCTTCATCATGCTGCATACCCTGCCTCCTCCTTTAACGGTTTCCGCAATGCCAGCAGTGTGTCCACCAGCTCCGCATATTTCCCGGAAGCGAACATATCTGCCGGAAGCCACTGGTTTCTCCCTCCGGTGTAATCTTTCATATGGGAAATCTGCCGGTATAAAAAGGACTGCCAGCCCATAGAGGACTGGGACAGCTGAACATACAGCCCATTCCCTTCGCTCCACATGCCCATAAGCGTAACCTCCCCGGATACGGCAATGCCGCCATAGTTATTCATCACTTTACATTCCCGAAAGCCTAAATCCTTTCCAAGGGCACGTAAGAATGCTGCCGACTTTGTATGGAACTGTTTTTTTGCGCCATTCGGCCCGCTTTCCCGCTCACCGAAAATGTATCCCAGATTTTGCGATACGAGGCCGTGTATGGTTTTCATGTTCTTTTTCTGTGATTGCATTGACATCTTTTATGCCTCCTTTCTTTTTCGATTCTCCGATCCCTTTCTTTTCTCTGACAGAACAGGCTTCAGGTTCACCGTCCTTGTGGAAAATGTAACATTCTTTACCTCGATGCTTCCCAGGACAAGGATATTGTAGATGTACGCCACAACAGCCGCGGCCGCCATGATATTTGCCGTAATGCTCTGGGGAGCGGACACTGCCGCCTCCGCACATGACAATTCCGTGGGAAATTTATCGGTTCTGTCCAGCACATCGGGATAAACCTCCCCGACGGGCTTATAGGATGTCTTTCCCCCACGACGTATCCCGCATACCACCTGGCCGGTGTATTCCCCGTTGCCGCTGTCAATATAGACCAGCTCCTCTGATTTCCGGAACACCTGATGGCAGAGCTGGCGGCTCCTGTTGTTATCCACAGCGCCGATCAGGATAGGCAGCTCCTGCGGATATTTTTCGGAATCCATCCACACAGGGCGGCTCTCCGGCTTTACCAGTTCTGAAAGCATTTCCTCACTTTCAACAAATTCCGGGATGTACTGCGCTTCCATGCCAAAAGCGGAAGCATAGCGTTCCGCCAGTACCTGCGCCTTATTCTTCCCAAGGTCGGCGGCTATGAAATTCTGCCGGACAAGGTTTTTCTCCTCAACAAGATCGCCGTCAGCAATGATTACTTTCACAGGCCGGTCAAGGGCATGGAGCAGCCTGTACAAATGCGGCGCAATATGCCCTCCCGTCCCGCCTGCCCCAAGCATGACGATTTTCACAGGCCTCTCAAGAGCGAACTTCATAAGATACCCACCTTCTTCCTGAGCTTTTTCCCCAGCTTCCCACATTTGGAAGCCGCTTTATGGATCATTTTTTTATGGTGTTTTTTCACCTCCACATGACCCTCCCACTCGTCCGGATACGGCTCCTCCATCAGCTCAAAGACTTCCGCAGGGTCGATATCCAGGAACTTTCCCCCGTTGGAAATCCGTGTCCTGATTTCCGGCACAGGGCTGTTCATCCTTCCGACCACCGTGTACAGCCTGGTCGCCCTCTCGTCATGGTCGTCAATCGTAGAGAAGAATGCGTCCATCCGGTTATGGGAATGGATATCCATGTAATGGATATAGCGGTCGCACATATATTTCTCGCTGATCCGGCCCTCCACGGAAACTTCCGTCACAACCTGCTCCGGCGCATCGGCTATAAATTCCTGCTTTTCCTTATCCCAGTAGATATTGAGCAGCGCTTCGCTCTCAGAATCATTGCTGATATAATGGCGGAAGAAAGCAAATACCTGCATCGTCAGCTTCAGCGGGATACGGGGCAGGGCAGGAGTAAACCCTGCCCGGATCTCGGAAAGCATATCGCATCCGGCCGCCGTTGTGACAAACCTCCCCATCTCCGTATCCCGGATCTCATACACCCTGCCGTCACGGGACGGTACGATGGAAATCACTTTCCCTGCTTCCTCAGCCTCTTCCAGCGTAACAAATACGCCTTTATATTCTGCCGCCGTGCCTTTGCTCTGGGCGGTAACGCGGGGCTTTACCTTGCAGACCGGATTCTTGTCCTTCGCTTTCTTCAAGCTGTCAAGGAACTCCTTGGATGCTTCAATGTCCGATTTCATTTTGCCGATACTGGTTCCCTTCGGGTCGGCAACGCTTTTGGTGATCTTGCCGTACTCCACCGTCCATGACACCCGCTTGCCGTCATCCAGTTCCGGGAAATCACCAGCTTTCTCAATACGCAGTTCATCAAAGGTCATGGAAGTGTCGCTGATCGTCTCCGTTGCACCCGCATAGGCGAATACAGGCGGCTTTTCCTCCAGGTTCGGCTCTGCTTTCGCAGGTTTGGATTTCGGCGCATTTCCAGTCTCCGGAACAGGAGCCTTTGCCGCTGATTCCTTCCCTGCCTGTTTGGAGGCCGTGCTGTCCGCTTCCGGCTGCTGGGCAGAAGCACTTTCCCCAGCATCATTTTTAACAGCAGCTCCCTCCTCAAGTAATTCCTCATCCATTGCAAACGGGTCAAAATCCTCGGCTACAGGTGCGCTCCCCAGGTCAAATAAGTTGTTGTTTTCCATGTTTTCCATATTCATTTGCTCCTTTTCTTATTTTTTATAATGACAGCGCTCCGGGAGAAGTTCCCTGAGCGCTGTTTTGATATGTTTTTTGTATGATCCCTTGCAGATCATAGAATCAGACAGATATACGGTTATGTTTCTGCTATTTAAGAATATCTCCCATATAGCAGCATGCCGTTCCATTCAGGCCGCCATTGATTCCATAGCGAAATCATACAGCAGACTGTCTGTTCCCTTTACAATTCCATCCCATTCCGCCCTTCCCGGTCTGGTACTGTTTACAAAGGAAAGCAGGGCAACCGTTGGAACCGGCGCATTTGTACTGTATATGGTCATTTCCGATGTGTCGTCTGTGATATTGTAATATCCCTGATATACTGGCATATCTGCATGGGTGACAGTATTATCATCAAAGCCATCATTTACATCCGCAGTATCTTCCGCAGCAACTCCCATATCTGCCTTTTTATCCGTGATTTCAAGCACAGCCTGTGGCTGGACAGGTTTCAGGATTGCCATCTTCTTAAATACGGCTCCCAAGTCCTCCACTTCATCTTTTATGCCCTGTGTCAGTTCACGGGCCAGAGCTGTTGTCATATCCGCACAGTCAGACATTGCCGCAAGCCCTTCATCCGTAAAATTACCCTCGATAATGCCTGCAACAGCCAGTTTGGACGCCATCAGCCTGACCGCACGGTTCTGCATGGTTCCCTCGTAATAAGAGAAGTAAACCTCCACCCGCGGGGCTTTCTGGTTGATGCGCCACGACCGTCTGGAGGACTGCCGCAGGGTAAACAGGTTGTAGGAAATGTTGTAGTAATAAATCGTGGTAAAATCATTTAAATCAAGGCCGGTTTCCACAAGGCTCGGATTGGTAATCAATACCTGAATCCCGTCCCTTACCTGGTTTTCCACCCATTCCTCCCTCTTGTTCGGCGGGACGGCGACAGTCAGGATTCCCACCCTGTACCCGTTTTCCGCAAGGAGATTGGAGAGCTTCTCCTGTGTATCCGTCCTGATCCAGCTGGTGTAGATAAGGACACGCCCGCCTTCCTCAACTTTTTTCTGTACCACTTCCAGCACGGAATAATCTTTTTCATGCAGTTCCTGAAAGCTGGATGTATCTTTCGGCACAATTAGTTCATCGCCGGTGACCGGATGCAGGATCGGCTTCTGTCCATAAGGCTGGTCAGGGTAGACCGTCAGCAGCCCTAAATAAGCGGACATCACTTTCTTTGAAATATCCTTCTGGGAACGCAGGATATTTTTGAATCCAGCCTCCAGACGGCGGTACTCCCGTGCCACATCCTCATTCATCTGTAACTGTATGGGAATCTCCTCATATTCAGGCAGGTCTTTCCCCATATCGTTCAGGCTTAAAAATGCCGCCGAATCCATGAGGAACCGGGAATACACCAGCGGGGACACGCCCGGAAGCTGCCGCTCCCTGAGCTTCCTTTTCGATGTGCGGCGGTTGGAATTGTAGTCCGGGGCCGCCACTTCGTAGATGCTCTCGGTCACGCCGTATTCCGAATTGAACTCCGTGGGCTTATCGTAACACTTGCCGTCCTTCAACATCAGGTCTGGGGAAATACGGTACAGCAGATGGAAGATGCCGGAGCTGTAGCCATTGATAAGCGTCGCCGTCATTCCAACTACTTTCTTTGCCGCCTGAAATAATTCCCCCATAGCATCGCCCTGGCCGGAATTATTGTTGTAATTGTGTAGTTCGTCAACAATCAGCCCGTCTATTTTTCCGTGCATATGGCGCTTGATATAAGTTGACAGGGGGAACCGCCTGTATGCGCCCGTATTGGGAAAGCATCCGTCCGGATCATCCGCAACCGCCTGCACCGCACCATACAATGCCGGCTTCTTCTTCAATCCTTTCAGGTACTGGGCAGCCTGCCTGCGGTGGACGAAACCGAAGTTTGAGACTTTCACCCATTCTGTCTGCTGTTCCGGGCGGAGCGCTGTCCATAACAGGGAGCCGCAATGCTCGCACTTGTGGTTCTGCTTATTTTCCCGCTTAAAGAATAACGCATCTGCCGGAACCCTGTATTTTGAACCATCGTCAGTCAGTTCCATCTCTATTGTCCGGCCGCAGTCAGGGCAGAGAAATGCCTTCCTCCGCTCATTCCATCTGACGGCGGGACGTTTCATATAGCCGTCACGGGCTTTCTCCTTTGACATAATCACGTAACAGGTTTTACTGTCCCTTTCATATGCGTCGTAGGCGTTCTGTAGTTCCGTAATGCTGTTTATAACTACGGCGAACGTATCCGGCAGGGATTCCTCTATTTCCCGTACCCACTTCTTTGTCATATGGGAAGGGCACAGGACAATATTGAAATGTTTCTCCGGCCGTCCTCCGAAAGTTTTCTTCTGCTGGTAGGAATGGAGCGCGGCCAGCCCGATCTTTGTCTTTCCCGCCCCGCATTCCGCAATGCACAGGGTAGCCTTGCCCCGCTCTAAACAGCGTTTGTGCGCCTCACATACTGCAAGCTGGGCGTCATACAGGCTGTACCCTGCATTCTTTTTGATGTTTTCATTTACTGCCAGTATCTCCGGCGACAAGGCTTCCACAGCCGGGTCAAACAGCGGCCGGAACTGGTTCTTGATGCGCTCCGCAATCATAACCCCAAATGCATCCAGATACTGTGTCACGGAACGGACAGCAGGAAATTTATCGCCGTTAGAGCCAGGTATTGCGATAGCGCCGGATTTCAGCCCGTCATTCATTACAGAGATAACATTCTCCTCACCCTTCGTTACAGAAAGCAGCCATACGTCAAACTTTTCTCGGCAAGAAGTCACCTGCAGGGGTTTTAATATCTCCCTGTCCTGTAATTCTGATAACACATACTCCTTGAATTCCGATATCAGCGGGACGCCGGTTTTCTTGTCCAATTCCTCAAACAGCCGGTCCCTGTCGCCCTGCTCGCAGAACAGGTAACATTTACGGGGCATGTCCGGCTTATCTGCATTTTTGTTTTCTTCCCCTCCATTGTCGGCATTCACTTCCCCGTCACGGATTATCAGGGTAGCTTCTGCATAAATGCCGTCATGGGATAACTCCCTGCGGTACTGTTTCATACGGCTGCATAAGATAACAGGTGCACCATCGATTTCTACCGTCACCGAACCGCCCCCATATATGGCGTCACTCATGCCCTTGACGCTCTCAGGATACCCTCCGAACCGGACTGCCGTGATAAAGGAAGCATTTCCTTCTTTCTCAATCACTACCGTATCCGCATAGGTTTCCAGGCGTGTCTCCGCCTTTAGGTCGAAATATTCCATTTTCATCAGCTTTGTCCGCATGGTTCTGATCACCTCCTCATATTTTGGAACATACAAAACAAGGCTCCCCAACATGGGACGCCCTGCCGTATGCTGTCTTTTTGGTTTGTGGCAAGCCTACAAAGCCGCCGGTTTTATCTTTCCGATGATGCCAACAAATTTGATGATGGACATGGCGGAAGCGATTAACGCCGAAGCAGCCTTTAAAATATTTTCAAATAATTTGAGTTTCCCCAATGTAGCCCTCCTTTCTGTCATCCATTCGTGGTCTGATAACGCTGATGTCTTCAACGCTACTGATAGAATATATTGCTGTATTCCCTTCATATACGGCGGAACGCAGATGAATGTACCGCCCTATGTAAGAAGTCCTGTATCTTTCCCGCCCAACTATGTCCTATATTCTTCCAACATCTCCCCCTAATCTAACAGAAAGCCCCAAACGATACTGCATAGTTTCCTTATATTGCTATTTTTACGATATATGATATAATTTAAAGTGTTGACAGCTACAAACGAAATGGGGGCAATCCAATGAAAATACTAACTATAAATATCCAGAATTTTCGAAAATTATTACAATGCCGTATAGATTTCAGTGAAAAAACAACCATATTTGTGGGTGCGAATAATAGTGGAAAGACCTCTGCTATGGATGCACTAGGGAAATTTTTATCTGATCGCAAGTTTACATTTAATGACATAACGATATCAAAACGAATTGCAATTAATGAAATTGGTGATAAATGGATACAGGAAAGCTGCGAAGAACCTACAGATTTAACAGAATGGGATTCCATCATACCTAAGATGGACATCTGGTTAAATGTCTCCCGTAATGAGATTCATTATGTAGCCGATATAATTCCAACTTTAAAATGGCGTGGTGGAAAATTAGGAGTACGTCTGGCTTTTTTGCCAAAAGATATTACTAAATTCTTCTCTGAATATCGTGCTGCATACTCTGCTGCACGGCAAACTGAAAAAGCTCAGTCCAAAAAGAAGAATCCTATTCGTTTATACCCAAAAGATTTATGTGAATTTTTAGAGAAAAACCTGAATATCCTTTTTTCCATCAAAACATTTATTCTTAATCCAGATCAAACAGATTTTGATAAACCACAAATGACACCTTTTGAAATGGAGTGCTTCACAGAACGCCCATTAAAAAGAATTATCAAAGTAGATATGATTGATGCCCAAAGAGGTTTTGCAGACCCTGATAATCCAGATAATAATGATACGTCAAAAAAGCAATTGTCCGAACAACTACGAAGTTATTATGATAAACATTTAGACCCTGAAAAAGCTCCATCGCCCAAAGATCTTAATATCTTAAAAGCCACTGAGGATGCAAGGAAGGCATTTGACAAGAATTTAGCCATAAAATTTCAACCAGCAATCAAAGAGTTAGAAAATCTAGGATATCCTGGGATAGCTGACCCTAAACTTACTATTACGGCTAAAATGGCAACTGGGGAAACATTAAAACATGATTCCGCCGTTCAATATGCTCTTAGTAAAAATGATGATACTTTAAAATTACCGGAAAAATATAATGGCTTGGGATACCAAAACCTTATTTCCATGGTATTTGGACTCATGCGTTTCAGGGATGACTGGATGCGCGAGGGAAAAGCACGACAGATGCAAAAAGAGGCGGATAAAGCAATAGAACCCTTACATTTAGTTTTGGTTGAAGAACCAGAAGCACATCTTCATGTGCAAGTGCAGCAAGTGTTTATCCGAAAGGCTTATGATGTTCTCACAAACCATAAAACCATAAAAAAGAATAAAGGCTTTTTTACACAATTAGTAATAAGCACCCATTCAAGCCATATTGCTCGCGAAAGCGACTTTGCAGATTTGCGCTATTTCAAACGCCTCTCAGAAGGTACAGAAGAAAATATAGCAACATCAAAAGTCATAAACCTGTCTGATGTCTTTGGAAAAAAAGATAAAACAGACAAATTTGTTACACGTTATTTGCAAACAACACATTGCGATTTGTTCTTTGCAGATGCTGCCATCTTGGTGGAGGGAGCAGCAGAACTTATGTTGCTGCCACACTTTATTAGGAATAAATATAACGGATTATACCAAAGATATATCTCAATACTTAGTATAAGCGGACGCCATTCACATCGTCTAGGCCCACTGATTGAAAAATTATGTTTGCCTACTCTTGTTATCGCCGATTTAGATTCCGCTGTAAATGAGGGGTATCATAAAGCGGCCCAGCCAGAACGGGGAAAAGGGCTTATCAGCAGTAATTATACGATATATAACTGGCTTATTAAAGAAAATGATTTAGATAAGCTTTTAGACTTACCTTATGATCAAAAAGAGATTCCTAAACAAACACCCTACAAATATTCTATTCGGGTTGCATATCAAACGCCAGTAACTATCAAATACAAAGGAAATGATAAGGAAGCCCTTGCCAGCACATTTGAGGACTGCTTGGTGTATACTAATTATCAGACCTTTAAGGATCTTTCAACTGATGATTCTGGGAGCTTAGTGAAAAAGATAAGTGATACAATTAATTCATTAATTACTTTTGAGGAATTCCTAACTGGAGTATACCAGACTTTGCGTAATGGTAAATCTGATCAAAAAGCAGAGTTTGCATTAGATTTAATTTATGCTATTGATCCTAATGTACTTGAGGTTCCTTCCTATATAGATGAAGGGTTAAAATGGTTACAATCATGCTTGGAACCAGAGGTATAAAATAATGACAAAAACAGCATTTACAAATAAATTTTCTATAGATAATCATATTGATGACCATGTTGATAAAGAAATACAGGAATGTTTCTCGAAAGGTAATTCTAAGTGCTTCTTTGTATTCGCCGGAGCAGGTTCTGGTAAAACCAGTAGTCTGATTAATACACTTAACTTTCTTGACGAAAAGCATGGTGAGGAACTGTTAATGCATAGCAAGCAAATCGCTGTCATTTCATATACAAACGCAGCTTGTGACGAAATATCCAGAAGATTGCAATACAAACCTGTATTCTCAGTATCCACCATACATAGTTTTTTATGGGAGCTTATAAAAAATCATCAGGGAGACATCAGAGCATGGGTTATGCAATCGGTTGAAACCGAAATTAACGAACTAAAAGCAAAACAGTTAAGTGGAAGAAATGGAAAGACATCTGATAAAAGAGCTGATGAAATCAAGAAAAAAACAGAGAGGCTTTCAAAACTTAGCTCTGTAAAGAAATTCTCATATAATCCAAATGGTGATAATGTTGGCATTGACTCACTAAGCCACAGCGAAGTTGTTAAAATGAGTACAGAATTTATTGTGAAAGAACAAACCATGCAGGATATTTTAACATCAAAATATCCTATATTACTCATTGACGAAAGCCAGGATACAAAAAAGGAATTAGTAGATGCATTGCTTCTTGTATATGAAAATTACAAAGATAATTTTATAGTAGGAATGTTTGGCGACACCATGCAGAGGATCTACACTGATGGAAAAGATAATCTGGCTGGATGTATTCCAGAAGATTGGATAAAGCCTGTAAAAATCATGAACCATCGAAGTGCTATACGCATAGTAAATTTGGCTAATTCTATTCGTAAAACAATTGATAACCAAGAACAAAAACCCAGATCTGATGCGGAACAAGGAACTGTCAGGTTATTTATAGCACACTCCAATACAAATAAAGAAGCTATTGAACAGAAAGCGGCGACTCTCATGGAGCAGGATACAGGTGATAGTAACTGGAATGATGAAAATGGTTATAAAAGCCTGATTCTTGAACATCATATGGCAGCAAGCCGATTTGGATTTTCTGATTTGTATACGCCATTGAATGATTCCAAAAAATTTGATACTTCTTTGCGAGAAGGTTCAATTACAGAATTATCCATTTTGTATAAAGTAGTATCGCCACTAATAGAAGCATACCGAAAAAAGAATGATTTTGAAATTGCAAAAATAATTAGGAAAAACTCCCCATTAGTGAACAAAGATGCGTTTGTAATTACAGTAAAGGATCAGACTAAAACACTTCAAGAAGCAGATAAAGCTGTTGATAAATTAATGAAACTGTGGGATGACAACAGAGATCCTCTTTGCATAGATATTTTAAAAATCATTAAAGAAACGGGATTATTCCAAATAGGCAATCGTGCTGATAATATATTAGCAGAATATTCAGAAGATGAAGATAAAAAAATAACAGCTTTAAGGGATGCTCTGTCAGTTCCATTTAGTGAACTGGAAAAATACGCTGCCTATGTGACAGATAATACGCGTTTTGCTACTCACCAAGGAGTCAAAGGTTTAGAATTCCCGAGAGTTATGGTCATAATGGACGATGCACAAGCCCGTGGATTTTTATTTAGTTATGAAAAACTTTTTGGTGCGAAAGCAAAAACCGATACTGATATAAAAAATGAGCATGAAGGTAAAGATACAAGCATTTCAAGAACAACACGTCTTTTCTATGTTGCCTGTACACGTGCTCAAAAAAGTCTAGCGGTTATTGCATATACAGAAAACGTAGACTCTGTTAAAGATACAGCATTATCAAACGGATGGTTTTCAGAAAATGAAATCTATATACTATAGCATCTTAATGAGGCGGTTACCTAAAAGGGAATCCGCCTCAGATACATATTATTTATAAACCTCCTCTATACCCCTTTCATTATTCTTCCGACTGTCTTTGGAATTTAGTAATTACCTCAAAATCCAGGATGCCTAAACTTCGAATAAATTTTTTTGTAGTCCGCAAACCTCTTCCGGTCTGACTTCCGCATATGTATTGGCGGAGATAATAACCGCCGTTCAACTTCACAACTTCCCACACTTTGTTGCAATTATATCTGTCCCTGTAATATGTTCTTTTTGCCATCCTTTCAGCCTCCGTTTCAAAACCCAAAAAAGAACAGGAGCCCGAAGGCCCCTGTTCCTCTGTGATAATATCTTGATGAAATTCATTTCCAACAGCAACAATGCACATCCTTGAATGCCATTCCAAAATGCCGCCCTTCATATAACAAATGCGCTTGTCACTGCCTTTGCTAACAACATATACTGTTCTCGCATAACCTCTTTACTTCTTCCGCCGTCCATCCTTCTTTGAATCTACCGCCACACAGCGCTTCTTCGGGATGGTCTTTAAAGTATGTACGGACTTTCTTAAATACAATATTCCTCATTGCATGGGCATCAGTGGAAGAATCATTGAAAGATTCCTCTAAGTCTTCCCACGTATATTGATATGTCCAATCCTGTGCATCCCCTGTCACATATGGAGTTCTGTCTTTCTTTTCAATTCTCGGATATTTTATTTTACTCATATATTCACTTCCCCTTCTTAAAGTTGTGATATCATAATAGGAGAGTGGTTTTCGCCACTCTCCCTATCACAGATGATAGATTATTATTACAATTATTTTCAAATTACTGCCACAAAAGCTATTACGAAAATCGCCAAAACAAGTTCGTTCACAATCAAGCCTGCAATAGCCATTCCTCGTTTTGTCGTCTTCATACCTTTGATACTGATTATTATTCCAATAATACCTACCGGAAGCGATAGCAAAGTGAATGAAAAGATAAGAATAATAGATGCAACCCCCAGTATTAGTGATACCAGCGCCAAATATGATGAACTACTTTCTGCCTTTTTCTTATCCATCTCCTGTTTAGTTTTTTCTACAGCAGGCGTAACAGACTTCACTGTTTCCGTATGTACTTTTGCTTCTTGTTCTGCTTTAACTCTCATTGCCCTTTCAGCCCGTTCACGCTCTCTGGCTGCTTCCGCTTCCTGCTCCGCTTTGATTCTCATTTCCCTTTCAGCCTGTTCACGCTCTCTGGCTGCTTCCGCTTCTTGTTCCGCCTTGATTCTCATCTCTGTTTCAGCTTGTTCACGTTCTTTAGCGACAGTCTCTTCTTGTTCCTTCTTACTGACTATTTCTTTGGTAGACACATCATCCTGTCGTTTCCCACATTCATCACAGAATATGGCATCATCATCTAAGACAGCACCACAAAATAAACATTGTTTGCTCATAGTTTCCTCCCTATCAGTTAATCGCCATTCCACACTTAGAACAAAATTTTTTCCCGGGCTTTATTTCATTTCCACAAGCGGAACAAACTCTCACCTTGCCAAGCATCTGCCCGCAGCTTTTGCAAAACCTTGCATTTTCTTTGTTTTCTTTTCCACAGTTTGAACAGAAGATGCCTGCTGGCTTCACAACATCCTCTTTGATTCGTATAGGCGGCGTCATTCCCTGCCGTGCCATCCATCTTTTCATTTGACCGTCAAATCCAAGATAGTCAGTAAAATCTAATATACTTTTTTGCGCTTCCTCATCCTGTAGATCAAATGCGACCTGATATAAATCATAATAAACCGTAAGTCTGTGTGGAAGTTCCTCCACCATGGAAATAAGAAAATCAACATATCTTTCTGATGTAATATCTCCCTGCCGGTAAGCGCTTTTATAATTCTCCCATTTGGCTTTTGTCATTTTTTCCTGGTCTTCTGGAATGTTTCGAAAAGGAATTGCGCCCACTTTGGAAATATCTTCCTGCATCATATCGTACATATATTGATATGTATATTGAGTCAACTGATTGCAAATCTCCTGATATGCTTCATATAATGCCTTACGTCCATGCGAAACCGCCTGCTTTTCATTACTTGAGTCCATAGACGCCTGAATTGCATTCGCTATCAGATTGCCAATCCCTTTTATTGCTCCCATTCCAGCACTTAATGCTACATTCCCGGCTGCAACCTCCATCGCTCCTTTGGCACCAAATCCAATACCAATCATCGCTGGCTGGCTTTGTGTTAACCGATTATAAGCCTGCTGAACCCGAAAATCCTTTTTCTCTTTTTCAAGGTGTTCCACTTCCTGGACAAATCCTGCAAAATAACTTTGCGTATCCAATATCAAATGTGCGGCTACTTCTTTTACATTGATATACTCATTGGGCGTATACTTGAAAATCATACGTTTACCGATTCTAGGCAATACTTCCTCTTGTTGACGCTGCAACTCCGGAAAGCCGATAACTGCCACATCCACCGCTGTATTGATCTGAGTATCCACAACCTGTCTGAAAGAGTCCAGCGCATTTTCAATCAATCGATTTACATCACTCTGGATCTGCGCCAGCACATCTTCTCCAGTATATCGTTTCGCAATCATGCCGATCTCTCTCGCCTGTTTACTTCTTGTCATATTATATTGATCAAATTCAGGTGTTATCGTAATATGATGCCCGAAAATATCAAAACAACATACGCTCTCCACTGCCATACCATCACCTCTCAGTCCTAAATATCGGCACTTACAATAGTCTGCTGCACATGGACGTGCTTAGCGTAAGCAGGGCCAGCAGCAACAAGTGTTGCATCTGTCTTCATTCCGATTGTGTGATCATATGTGGCAGCAATAGCAACAATGTCCTTCCAATTGGCAACATTTCTCTGATGAACATTATCTGCACCTGCCCCATAAACTTTTCCATCAAAACGCAATCCAATAGAGTGGGCACGGCCTGCAGCAATAGCTACCACATCATTCCATGCTTCGACCTCACACTGATGCTCGCTGTTGTCACCTACTGCTACTACCGTTCCGTCTTTTTTAAGTCCGAGAATATGATCCACCCCGGCGGCAACGGTTGAAATATTTGTCCATGTGGATATTTTTTGCAACATTTCCTGTGAAGGCCGCAATCCAACACCTCCACTGCCAAAATATCCCGCAAATACAACTGTACCGTTTTCTTTCACACCAACCGTGTAGTAGGGACCACATGCAATATATACAATATTCCTCCAGGCGGAAACATTCAGTTGTCCATAATCAATATCGTCCTTATATCCAGACACTTTCGCGCCAAGAACTGTTCCACCCTTTTGTATGCCTGCACAATGCATTGCTCCCATAGATATATCCGTTATATCCTTCCAGCCTTGAATATTAGCCCTGTGCAGTAAGGAACCGCTGGATACAACTGTCCCGTCTTCACATAGTCCTATTGTCAATTTACAGCGGGAAGAAATCGCTTTGATATTTTTGAAATGCTTCACCTTAAATGCGCCTTCCTCATCAGTACCAATAATCGAAACCGTTCCGTTAGGGTTAATATAGGCAGAAATATCGTTTCCTGCAGAAATATGCTTTTGGAGTTTGGCATAATCAGCCTGGGTCTTTGCAATCTCTTTGAAATACTCTATCTTTTCATTTAGTCTATCTATCTCCTTTTTTGCCGATTTTCCGTAGAGATGTTTAGTCTGCTGGATTTTTTGTTCGACATCCTCCTTTGTCCGTTCCGGTATAACTTTATTTTTCTCAATTTGAGCTGCACTTTCTCTATCCAACATGAAATCCAATAATTTATCTAAGCCCAATGCAGCGGCAAACTGCATAATTTGCACTTTTAAATCGTTATCACCAATACGGGCAGCCACAAGATAAAAATTCATATATTGTTTGATGTCGTATGGCACTTCTCCAATGGCGCAGAACAAATGTGGAACATAGCGTTTTTCATCGATATCTCCTTCTCGATACGCTTCATCATAATTTTCATTACGAAGCTTTATCTTTTCTGCATCCTGCGCAGGATATGTCCTATATTCGATGATCCCTAATTCATCAATCTCATGCTGCATATCCGTTTCCAGAATTTTCTTACAAAACTCAAGTGCGTAGCGCAGTTCTTCCTGCCCCATATAGACAATATCATTTTTTGCACGGACGACACCCGATAATTTTGCTTTCTTTAGTTTTGAATCATCTGAAGAGTACTCCAATCCATCCGAAATCCCTTGTAATATACCCCAGCCAATATTCGTTGCGGCGGCACCCATTGCACCATACATAGCACCCTTAAAGCCGATTCCACCACCCGATACGTGAGGCGTTTGCCTCTGACGCATTGCCTCATGTTTATTTTTTACGGCTCTGTCCATTTCATCAGCTTGAATAAAACTTTGTTCCAATTTGTTATAAAAGCTATTATAAAGTGCGGCATACTGAGCATTAGGGTTCGTAATCAGAGTGCTGCCAATTTCCTGCGTCGTCATCTCGTCATGGCTTGTATATTTGAATATTAACCGTCGGACTATTTCTGCCAAACCGGGATTCACAAAATCTTCCAGCACGAGCATCCCTCGCTCAAGCACCGCATCCAAGGTATTAATCTTCTCTATCGCAGAATTGAATTTATCAATCTCGGATTTCACCAAAGTTTTATATTCACGGGTGAGATTACCGCTGATGCTGAAATAGCGAGAGATTATTTCAAAACTCTTTTCTTCCTGAATACGGCGGGTTTCATTATATTTCCAAAAATCCGCTTCAAAATGCAGAGAATTTCCCATGAAATTAAGTGTTGTAGATGTTCCTGAATCTAACATATGACGCCTCCAATTACTATTACACCGGACTTCCAAAAGAACTCCGTTCCACTAGATAAGTTAGTACTATATTTATGACAAAACATATTTTTCTCCTTTTTCTCTACGATTCGCCCATTATAACTCATACGCCTATACAGTCCATTTTATCATAGCTCATCCGCCTATACAATATCAATATCAAGATTTAAGTGAGGTGATATGGAAATGGACTATCAATTACTCGGGCAACGCATCCGTGCTACACGGCTGGAAGCAGGACTGTCACAGGAGCAGCTGGCTGAATTGGTGGGGCTGACCAGCCAGCATATATCTCACACCGAAGTCGCTTCCACCAAAATCAGCCTGCCAGCACTTGTAAAAATCGCCAATGCTCTGAATACAAGTGTAGACAGGCTGCTCTCAGACAGCGTACATGATTCAAAAGCACATCTAACGGGTGATGTACAGAAAGTCTTTGCCGATTGCGACCCCGATGAGATGTACGTTATGCTGGAAGCAGCCAATGCTGTCAAGAAGTCAATACGTGTCCGTAAACTGAAACGCATGGAGTAGGAGCGCCTATGCGTCCCTGCTCCATAATATTTATTCATCATTTTCTTCTTCCCTACGCTTACGCAGCATCGTCTCAATAAATTTGACAGTATATCCGGCAGCTCTGGCAATCTTGGCACGCTCACGCCTGTCTGTTGTCTGCTTTGCCAGGTCTGCCACGAACTCCGGGCGATAGAGCCGCATGGGACAGTCAATTTTATCGCCGCGGAAATATTTGAACAGTTTGAGCATACCGTCGCGGCCAATCAATTCAAAAAGTTCCAGATAGATGTCATTCAGGGCCTCGCCTTCATTCCCATCAACCCCAAAGGCTTCGTAAACCATTTCTTCATTCAGATTGTCCAGGTCAATGTTCATCACACTGCCACCTCCTCTTACACAAACATGCCTAAACACAGTTTACCAGCGCATAATGTCCGAAATCCAGTCTTTAAAAGGTTCTTTTCAGGAGCCTTTATCATCC
>Ga0137306_101144_pt1 | contig 22040 bp, 21 predicted proteins | sample Inofroosms_March_FD_97187 | JGI IMG/M metagenome (GOLD analysis project Ga0137306, IMG submission 97187) | Mouse cecal microbial communities from Vienna, Austria - N-Acetylneuraminic and N-Acetylglucosamine D2O microcosms_March | ecosystem: Host-associated > Mammals > Digestive system > Large...
GATTTTGCGGACATTCAAAATAAAAAAAATGTGGAGGTAACAGACAATGGCAAAGACGATTTTTGAGGAACTGGGCGGAAAATACGAGCGGCAAGGAGATTACTTAATCCCGTGCTTAACCGTACCCGCCGAAGAAGAACAGCCGATAGGCACATGGGGACAGCGGCATCTAGATTATCTGAAGCAGTACCGCAGGGTTACATACACCAATCTTCTTACAAGCGGCAGGCTGAACACTTACCTTGCCGACATCGACAGGCAGGCGCAGGAACGCTTTGAAAGGCTCATAGAGGGCATGAAACAGGCACAGGGCATAACGGAACGGCTAAAGGAAGAAAACGCCTTAGAATGGACAGGACGGCTCAACAACATAAGGGCGTGTGCGAGGGAGATTGTGAATGAGGAAATTATTTTCGCATAGATAGGCAAGGTGGCAGAATGTAAAAGTTCTGTCACTTTTCTTTTCATAGGGCTGATTAAAGTTGATATTTGCCAGAAGGAGTTTCAGCATGGTAGAATATAAAGAACTATATCATCATTTCACTGTAAATAAATTGAGGAATGCGACATGCTTGTTGTCACATTCCTAATGCTATAACTAAAATGAAGGAGGAAGGAAATATGCCATTTACTGAAATATGTATTTATCAAGTCAAGCCGCAAAAGGTAGAAGAATTTGAAGCTCTGATGCTTGAAGCCAAAAGCCTCTTAGAAAAACAGGAGGGATTGCTTCTGCTTCGGTTCGCCAAAAGAGGGTATCGCATAGACATGGAGCAAATTAAGGAGGGGCTTCCACCTCTTAAAATTAACCGTATCGTAAAAAGTGTTAAGTATATGCTTTACTGGGAATTTGATACAAAAGAGAACTACGGAGCAGCACAAAAAAATCTTTACGACAGCTATTGGAAGTCTATTGAAAAATGTTTAATAGTTCCGCATGACAAATATTTAGGAGAGGGAGTGTTTTAATGGATTTCTCATATTGTGGATTGGATTGTAATGAATGTCCTGTTTATTTGGCTACTATCAGCAAAAATACAGATGAACAAATCAAATTGGCAAACGAATATTCAACTGATGTTACAAAATTCTCAAAAGAGGATATGTATTGTTTGGGATGCCATTCTGATATGGTGTCACAAAAGATGTGCGGTGATTGTGAAATAAGACTATGTGGCGTTAAGAAACCCTATGGAAGTTGTGCTGAGTGTGGCAAATTTCCATGTTCTATACTGGAAGAAAATTTAGGTGATAATTCAGAAAATTTGAATCATTTAAAACAGCTTGCCATTAAACACAAAAAGGCAGAGTGATAATATGCAGATAGACAGACTTATTCAAATTGTGTTTCTCTTGTTAAGGCATGAGAATATAACTGCGAAGCAACTGGCGGAGGAACTTTGCGTTTCCACCCGCACGATATATAGGGACATCAATATACTATCGATTGCGGGAATACCGATTACATCACAAAAGGGATATGGCGGAGGATTGTCATTATTACAAGGCTTTTCACTGGACAAATCTTATTTTACGCAGGAAGAACAAAAGAATATTATACAGGCGTTGCAGATTCTAAAGTCATCAAATTATCCCGATGCTGATAAATCATTAAACAAGATTGCTGGATTGTTTAGTCACAATTTGCAGTCCGAATGGCTAGAGATTGATTTTTCCTATTGGGGCAGTCCTGAAAAGGAACGAAACAATATTACGGTTTTAGAACGTGCGATAATCAATAAGTATGTGATTACGTTCACTTATTTTAATGCAGAATTGACAATCACCAATCAGATTGTCGAACCGTTGAAATTGGTTTTCAAATCTCATGCATGGTATCTTGTTGCCTATTCAAAGCGCAAAAATGATATTCGCACTTTTAAGATGTCTCGCATAAGGGAGCTTCAAATAACAGACCAATTATTTGACCGTGAATTACCAAAGGATTTTTCCATTACCCCTGCCTACAAGGAAGAATACAATACGCCGATATTCGTATTACATTTTTCGGAAAAGATAGCGTATAAAGTCTATGATGAATTTCAAGAGAAATACATTAAAAAATTAGACGATGGAACATTGGAAGTGACTTTTAGATACCAGCTTAGTGATTGGACTTTCCTATATCTGCTTTCTTTTGGGGAATATGTTGAAATTATTGAACCTGTTGAAGCGAGAAATATTCTAAAGGAAAAAGCTAAAAGAATATCTGCCATGTACTAACAATGTCGGAAATACAGATGTTTGCCGTAATTTAAAAGATTATAAATAGCAATTATAGGAGTGTATATGAAAGAAAAGTGGATACTCTGTCCTGTTTGCGGTAACAAAACCCGTGACAGAATTAGAGAAGATACGGTTTTGAAAAACTACCCCCTCTATTGCCCGAAATGCAAGCAGGAAACTTTGATTGAAGTCAAAAGTTTGCAAATAACAGTCATCACAGAGCCAGACGCATAGACGCAGAGCCGATGAACTTGTGAAATAAAATCACAGTTCGTTGGCTCTATTTTATTTCATAGGATTTTAAGGCAAACGCCCACCATATAAAAAAACGGTGTGTGGTGGGCGGTATTGCTATGCCCGAAAAGACTTAACAGACACTCTCCAGACCTGTTTTTGAGTTTGGAGGGATTTTTTTATGTCTTTTTTTCGGGCAGTTATCCATCTGCTCATGCAATGCAGAAATAACTTATACATAGCATATCGGGGATTGGCAGGAAGCCAGTTAAAAAAATCCCTGCCCATGCAACGCTACTTCTCACCATGAAACCAGAAGTAGAATCTCCACTTAATAGAACATATATCTCCTATAACCGTAGAGGTCACAGAACCTTTGCGGTTTTTCTTTTGTCGTTTTTTATCGGAATGTGCCGCAGGGCTGTTCCTGCTGTTGGCTGTCGTTCGCCGCCCTCTTCATCTGGATTTTAGCATTTTAAAAATTCAGATTGGAGGAAAATACGGTGAAATATGCACCAAGAAAAGTATATATCAAAGAAAGCGGCGGTTATGTGGAATTATCCTATACGGACTTCTGCCGCCGCAGGCAAGCCGACCAGAGTTACATGGACAAGCTGTTTATTCCCATTCAAGGTTGTCTGCTTGAGGTAGTGCGGGAACAGTACGCAGAGTTCTACAAAGATAAAGAACGGTGGCGTTATCTGAAAAAACTGGATATTAACTACAGCCTGCTGTCATTGGAGGGATTTACAGACAGCGAGGGGAATATTCTTGATTTCATTGTTGATGAAGCGGTGGACGTTGCGGAAACCGTTGTCCATGCGGCGATGGTGGACAGGCTGAAAGCTGCCCTGCCTTTATTGTCGGACAGTGAACAGACGTTGATACAAGCAATCTTCTTTGAAGAACTTTCCGAGAGGGAAGTCGGGTTGCGGTTGGGCGTGACACAGAGCGTTGTCAATAAACGCAAAGCCAAAATCCTTGCGAAGCTGAGGAAGATAATCGAAAACAAAATTTAAGGCGTTCAGCCCCCTTGTTTTTTCCTTTGGGAAAATGAGGGGGCTTTTGTCTGCCCTCTCAATCAATTCTGATTGGAGGAAATAAGGATGGCATACAACCACGGACGGGAGGACAGGAAATGGCGTATCTGGAAAGAAGCCGAGGAAAAGGTTCTGCGTGAGTGCGGCGTTGATGAAGCAACCATTGAGCAAATCCGCACAGACGACAGGGCAGATTTTAATTCCAACAGGCGGTTTTACCGATGGGCGAGCGACTTCGGCGAATACCTTGAGGGCATGGCGGACAGGGAGAAGCAGGCAGAGGTAAAGTCTGTTTCTGATTTACTGGACGAGATTGAGAACGAAACTCTGTACCTTGCCTTAATCACGGTAGATAAACGTACGTTACAAATCGTCCTGCTGAAAATGCAGGGATATTCCACAAAGGAGATTGCCGCATCCGTAAAGCTGTCAACAAAGTCTGTTTACAGACGGATGGAAAGGCTGCGGAGCAGATTGAAGCCATTTAAGCGTTAGAGGGGAAATCATGGCTTTCCTATGGGCTATTGGGTGGGGAGAGAAAAACGCTCTCCTACTTTTTAGCAGGAGGAAAGGAAATGGCATACGGGGCAAAGACATACACGCTTCGGGAGGCATCCACGGAAAGCGGTAAAAGGTATTTTATCAGTTTTAAGGACGGGCAGGGGGAATACCACGAACTGGAAGTGTCAGAACAATTATTCATTGAATTTCGGCAGATGGAAAGGAGGAACAGAAACCTTCAGCAATGGAACCAGCGGCACAGGGAGTTTAACGAGGTGTGGGATGAAACCCTTTACAGACGTGCGTTAAGAGTGCCAAAGAGCCTTGATGAAAGAATGATTGAAAAAGAACGGAATGAATTGTTTTACAAAGCAGTTGCCCAACTGCCAGAGATACAAAGGCGGCGTTTCCTGCTCTATTACGAGTATGATTTTAATTTCTACCAGATTGGCGAGATGGAGCATTGCACCGCTTCCGCTGTCCAGAAGTCCGTTTCAGTTGCAAGGGAGAAAGTCAAGGCAGAAATGAGGAAGTATCTCCAACCGTGACCGCCACCATCCGAAAAAAGAAATCCGTTTTGCGTGGGACTGGCGGCATTACATACTCTCACTTTTTCCGTGGGAGTAAATCTATTTAAGGAGGTCACATCTATGTGCAACAAAACCAAAGACACCGCCCGAAAGGAGGAATCCCATGCAGAAGCTTCAGACGGTCAACGCCGACACGCTCCTCTATGAGCCGCTTGAAAAACCGTCCTTTGTGGTGGGCGGTCTGATACCCACGGGCTTAACCCTGTTCTGCGGCGCACAGAAAATCGGCAAGAGCTGGCTCATGTTAAAACTCTGCCTTTGCGTGTCGCAGGGAATCCCCTTGTGGGATATGCCCACGCAGGAGGGCGATGTGCTTTACCTCTGCCTTGAGGACACGTTCTGCCGCATCCAGGACAGGCTGTTCCGCTTGACGGACGAAGCGAGCGGGCGGCTTCATTTTGCGGTGGCAAGCGACAAGCTGTCAGACGGTCTTATCGTGCAGTTGGAGGATTATTTAAAAGAATATCCCGACAGCAGGCTCATTGTGATTGACACCTTGCAGAAAGTCCGCACCGCATCCAAAGACAACGCCTATGCAAGCGATTATGGGGACATCTCCCTTATCAAAGACTTTGCCGACAGGCACTCATTGGCGGTCATTGTCGTACACCACATCCGAAAGCAGAACGACAGCGACGTGTTCAACAAAGTGTCTGGCACGACGGGATTGACGGGGAGTGCGGACGCAACTTTTGTACTGGAACAGGAAAACCGTGCGTCCAATGCCGCAAAGCTGTATGTGACGGGCAGGGACACGCCCTATCAGGAGTTCACGCTCCGCTTCCATGATTGCAGTTGGGAACTGGTGGAGAGGAAAGAGCAGGAACAGCTTGCCAAAGAAGCGATACCAGATATTCTTTTTCGGCTGGTGGATTTCATGCAGTGCAGGGAGGAATGGACTGGAACGGCAACGGAATTACTGGACGCTTTAGGGGAAACAGGGACAGCGGCGAATGTTTTGACAAAGTGGATGAACGAGTACCGCCTTGACTTTCTCCTTGAAAACCATATCCGCTATGACTTCTGCCGCAAGAACAGCCACAGGCTGATTTTCCTTGCAAGGCAGGAGGATACGGACGGTGACGGTCGTGACGATGGTGACGGTGTTTCTGGGATACCCCCTGCCGCCGCCACTGTCACCTAAAAACTAAGCGAAATCGGCGGCTCTGGCTTATGCGTGACGGTTAGTGACGGTCGTGACGGTGTTTTTGGGATACCCCCTGTTGCTGCCGCTGTCATAGCAAATATTTGTAAGATCGGCGGTTCTGCCCTACGGGAGAACACCCCGTAAACGCAAAGTGCAGGCGTGGGCTTTGCTCGCCCTTTTCGGCTCGTAAAGCCACCCCTGCGGTCAGAAAAATCCTCCGATTTTTCCGACTGCGTTTACAGGGTGTAACACACTACACTTTGCTCCGCAAAGTCGTGTGCCAGACGTTCCCTCTGGACTCCCTTAAAGCAGGGCATACGCCCTGCCCATCCTGCGCCCTGCGGCTTCGGATGGAAGAATGTCGGCGTGACAGTGACGGTTATGACTGGCGATAGGGGGTATCCCAAAAACACCGTCATCATCGTCATGACCGTCACGCATACAGATTACCCGCCGAAGAAAGGAAGATGAATTATGCCCTATGCAATCCTGCGTTTCCAGAAACGCAAGGCAGGCGGCGTTGCGGCTTGTGAACGCCACAACGAGCGGAAGAAAGAAGCCTATAAAAGCAACCCAGACATTGACGTGGGACGCTCCAAAGATAACTACCATCTTGTGAAGCCGCCCCGCTACACCTACAAGAAAGAGATAAACCAAATGGTAAAAGAAGCGGGCTGTAAGGTAAGGAAAGACAGCGTGATGATGGTGGAAACGCTCATCACCGCTTCGCCCGAATTTATGAGCCAGTTACCGCCCGAAGAACAAAAAGCCTATTTCCAGACGGCTCTTGACTTCATTTCGGAGCGTGTGGGAGAGAAAAATATCCTCTCCGCAGTCGTCCACATGGACGAGAGGACGCCCCATATGCACCTATGCTTTGTGCCGCTTACGCCCGACAACAAGCTGTCAGCGAAGTCTATTTTAGGCAACCAAAAAAGCCTGTCCGAATGGCAGACCGCTTACCATGAGCGGATGTGCGCACGGTGGAATCAGCTTGAAAGAGGTCAATCCTCAATGGAAACGAAGCGAAAACACATCCCCACATGGCTCTATAAGTTGGGCGGCAGGCTGGATAAACAGTATGCGGAAATCGTGTCTGCCCTCTCCGACATCAACGCCTTTAACGCAGGGAAGAAGCGTGACAAGGCTCTGGAACTAATTGCCGAATGGCTTCCAGACGTGGAGAAATTCTCTAAGGAAATCGGGAAACAGCAGGCATATATTGACAGCTTGAAAGAGAGAATCGGGCAGGAATCCGACTATGCGGGGCGTATGCGTGATGAAAAGTACGAGCAGGAACTAAAGGTACAGAAAGCTAACCAGAGGATATTTGAATTGCAGAGAACCAACGAGCAGATGGGGCGGCTGCTCTCCAAAATCCCGCCAGAGATATTAGAAGAATTGCAGAAAAGCAATCGGAACAGAGCGAAAGAAAGGTAGGAACGTGAATGAAGAAACAGGATTTTAAGGTATTAAAGACCGCAGACTTATACCCGTTTCCCGACAACCCATTTCATGTAGTGGAGGATGAAATGTTGTCAGAGTTAGCGGAAAGCATCAAGGAGTTTGGAATTGTAACGCCGATAATCACCCGCCCGAAAGAGGACGGGAATGGATATGAAATCATTGCGGGACAGCGGCGTGTCCGTGCTTCCGAGCTTGCAGGGATAAACACAATCCCCGCTTTTGTACTGCCCTTAGACCGTGACAGGGCAATCATCACCCTTGTGGACAGCAACTTACAGCGTGAAAATATCCTGCCATCGGAGCGGGCGTTTGCCTATAAGATGAAATCCGAAGCCATGAAGCGGCAGGGCTTCCGCACGGATTTAACCTCGTCACAAGTTGGGACGAAGTTGCGGACGGACGATAAAGTGGCGCAGGGCTTCGGCGTTGGCAGGATGACCGTGCAGAGATTTATCCGATTGACGGAGCTGATACCGCCAATTTTGCAGATGGTGGACGAGGGGAAAATTGCCCTCACGCCTGCGGTGGAATTGTCCTTTTTAAAGAAAGACGAGCAGGAGAATTTATTCGCCACAATGGAAAGCGAGGAAGCAACGCCCTCACTCTCACAGGCACAGCGGATGAAAAGCCTAAGCCAGAGCGGGCGGCTTGACATGGATACCATCTTTGCGATTATGACGGAGGAAAAGGGAAACCAGAAAGAAACCGTGAAAATCGGCATGGAGAGGTTAAAGAAATACTTCCCGAAAGGGACAACGCCGAAGCAGATGGAGGACACCATCATCAAACTTTTGGAGCGTGAATTGCAGAGGAAACGGGGCAGGGACAGCCGCTAATCTTCTCTTTTCGGGAGGTAAATAGAAAGCATTGCGAGAAAAAAGACAGCCAAATAAGACAGAGAGTTGAGGTAGGAAATGAAAGAAATCCAGTATGAGATTGTAAAGGAAATCGCCGTATTGTCTATGAGCGACAGCGGCTATACAAAGGAAATCAATTTAATCTCATGGAACGGGAAAGAGCCAAAGTATGACATCCGCAGCTTTTCCCCCAATCGTGAGAAGTGCGGAAAGGGAATCACGTTGACTGCCGATGAAGCGGCGGCTCTCCTCAAAGCATTGCAGGAAGAATTGAACAGCGGGGATTGATTGTGTCTGATAGGCAGGGTAGGGACGCTTCCCTGCCCTGTCTGGAAAGGAAGATTAGAGTATGGGCGAGGATAAGACAGCAAACAAAAAGAGAAAGCGCATTGTGGCAAGACAGCCAGTGCAGATGATTGTCAGCCGTGAATATGTCGGCACACAGACCGTTGCGGAGGCGTTCATCCCGATTATCTCTGAGGACATCCGCAGGAAGATAGCCGAGGGCGACACCTTCGACAATGAAGATATATCCGCTTAAAATGTACGCAATGGAACATGAAATCAGTAAAACAAAGACGGAGGAATCAAAGTATGGCAGGAACAAGAACAGAGAACCAGATTTATGAAGTCGGCATTTACTGCCGCTTGTCAAAAGACGATGGCACGGAAAACGAGAGTGCGAGCATTGCCACACAGAAATCCATCCTCACGGATTATGTGAAAAAGCAGGGCTGGCACTTAGCAAAAACGTATGTGGACGACGGTTATTCTGGTACGAATTTCCAAAGACCGAGCTTCCAGAACATGATTAAGGACATTGAAAACGGGCTGATAAACTGCGTGATTACGAAAGATTTATCCCGTCTGGGGAGGAATTACCTTGACTGCGGATTATATCTGGAAGTCTTTTTCCCAGAGCATAATGTGAGGTATATAGCGGTCAATGACGGCGTGGACACACTCAATAAATCGGCAATGGACATCACGCCTTTCCGTAACATCCTAAACGAAATGTATGCTGCCGACATATCGGTTAAGATAAAATCGGCGTACCGAGCAAGGTTTCAGCAGGGGAAATTCATGGGGACGTATGCGCCCTACGGGTATATCAAAGACCCTGCCGACCATAACCATCTGCTGATAGATGACAGGGTGGCTCATGTGGTAAGGGAGATATTCGACCTTGCATTAGCAGGGAATGGGATTGAAAAAATCCGTAAACATCTCAATAAGCAGCATATCCTATGCCCCGCCGCTTTTTCGGTTTCGCAGGGGGAAACAGGATATGAAAGGCATTTTGAGGGGGACGAGGACAGACGCTATTTCTGGAGCAATAACAGCGTGAGGAATATCCTAAGAAGCCCCGTTTATGCAGGGAACCTTGTCGGTTACAGACGGGTTGCCGTCAGCATGAAAAGCAAGAAAAAACTGTACAGGCTACCCGAAGAATGGGAAGTGATAACCAACACCCATGAGGGCATAGTCACGCAGGCGGAGTTTGACACCGTACAGCAGCTTATGACGAGCCGCAGGCGGGAACAGAACGCAGGGGGATTTAAAAATATATTTGCAGGCGTTATCAAGTGTGCAGACTGCGGATATGCCATGCGGGCGATGAGCGCAAACAGGAGGAAACGCCCAGACATTATCGACTGCGTACAATATAACTGCAACAATTATGGCAGATATGGCAATACAATATGTACCGCACACAGCGTGGAAGCGAGGGACTTGTTTAACGCCGTCCTTGCCGACATCAACCGCTTTGCGGATATGGCGGTAAATGATGAAAAGGCGGTAAGAACCATAGAGAAGCGGCTCACGGAAACAGACCAGAGCAGGGCGAAAACATTGGAGAAAGAACAAAAGAAGCTGAACAAACGCCTTGCAGAGCTTGACAGGCTGTTTTCTTCTCTTTACGAGGATAAAGTCATGGAGCGTATCACCGAGCGGAATTTTGAGATGATGTCGGGGAGATACCAAAAAGAACAGCTTGAAATCGAAGCACGGTTGAGGGAAGTAACGGAAAGGCTTAACGAAAGCTACGAGAAATCACAGGGAATCCGTGACTTCCTCTCCCTTATCCGCAACTATCAAGGATTAAAAGAACTGGACGCAACAGTGGTAAATGCGCTGATAGACAAGATATTTGTTTCGGAGCGTGAGAAGATGGCGGACGGAACAGTGAAACAGAAAATCAAGATTTGTTATAAATTCATCGGCTTTGTCGGTGAATTACATATCACACCCACAAAGCGGTGGACAGCGTTGCCCGCTAAACATTGTACGGTATGTGGAGTTGAATACGTCCCTGGCTCTGCCATATCAAAGTATTGCCTTGTTTGTGCCAGAAAAGTAAGGTTGGAAAGGTCAAACGAGAGCAGACGCAGGAGCAGAGAGCAGAAAAGGATGGCATGTATTGAACCGTCCGCAAAAAATGACCGACTTGTGTCCGCTGGCGGGGATGGGCTCTGCTTTGATTGCTTTTCCGGCGTCATTGGTGCCAGTTGCGCTGTCAGAGCCATCGCCTTTGGCGCCGGGGCAGTTATCATTTGTGCAAGTGTAAATGATTTCCCCATTTTCTGTACAAGTGGGGGATTGTGTCGTTTCTCCTTCTTCACTCCAGGTATGGGAGGAAGTAAGGGTGATATAACTCGGGTTTTTGCATGCGGAGCATGTGTATAAGCCAAGGCCAGGAGTGGTGCAAGTGGCGGCTTTGATTGTGGTATAGGTATCGCCATAGACATGGGCGCCTGGATCCAGGGGGATCTCGTTCTGTGCGGTTAAAGTATCGCCGCATACTTCACATACAGAGCCTTCGGTTTTTCCTGCTGCGCTGCAGGTAGGGGCAATGGCTTCGAGCGTTTTAGGCGTATGCTCTTTTAAGGGTTCCGTTTCTATAGGAATGGTTTCTATCCGCGTCGCATCTGTTTCACCGCATACGGAGCATTGATATACATTTTTTCCTTGCTCCTTGCAAGTGGATGCAATATGCTCGGGCGTGCTGTTCCAGGTATGTCCTCCAGCAGATGGGATCGTATGGATCTCCGTGCGCCCGCATCTGGAGCAGCGGACAAATTCCCTGCCGTCTGTGGTGCAGGTAGCCTCGGTAAGGACGCGTTTGTATTCATTGTCATCCGCGTGCCCAAGCGCAGAACCCTCTGTAGTGGTACGATCGCTGTCAACAGCATTGCACATACTGCAGGCCCATGTAATGGTTGCAGGGGCGTCGCAGGTGGCGTCTGTTTTTGCCTGCTGATAATCATGCTCGCCAGTTGCGGGAATTTCTTCTTCGTAGAGGTTATTGCATACGGTACAAGTTATCTCGCGTATGCCGTTCTCTACGCAAGTGGCCTCTGTCTGGATGGAGCTGTCGCCAGGTGTATGGGCGGCAGGTACGGTCTGATAATCTGTTTCCTTGCATTTTGAGCAAGTGACAAAATGGATGCCGTTTGTATTTGTGGCACAATTCATTGGCTTTATAACAGAAGTAATCTGCCAGTCGTGCTCACATGTTTCCCCAGATGGAGGAGTGGGCTGTTCCGGATTGCTGTCGTCAGGATCCGTAGCGCCGTCAGGAGCCTCTGGATCTGTTGTAGTCCCGGGAGTCTCAGGAACCGCCGGAGTCTCAGGAACCTCTGGATCTGCCGTAGTCCCAGGGCTCTCTGGATCTTCTGAATTTGCAGAATCGGCTGGGTCGGTAGTTTGTCCGGAATCTGCAGCGTTTTCCGTGCTGCCTTCCTCGTTCGCCTGATCTCCCTCATTTGACAGAGAATTCCCTTCTTCGTTTGCCGTATCCATATGTATCTGAGCAGGCGTATCAATCTCATCTGCTGCAGTAAGGTCAGCGGCAAAACTGCTCGTATGCAGTGACAGCGCCATGCTTAGCGATAACAGGATACTTAAGGAACGTTTTAATTTTTTTGAGTTCATAAGTGTCTGAAAACTCCTTTCTATAGAAATTTTTGGCAAGGATTCCGCAGGTGCGCACAGAGCTTTTGTACATTCTGTTACGGCTTTGCGGAACCGTTGCGGTTTTTGTGGCAGAAGGCAAATCCCAGACCGAGGCTGCAATTCGGTAAGCCGCTATGCGGGAGGATTGGAACATGGACGCCAGGGTGGAACATCATTTCTTACATGACATCCTGGAAGTATACTTTAAAGCCCTGCATCCTGCAGCCGCCCCTATTCATGGGTTCTGCAACGACCCACGAAATACAGTCTGACACCTGTTGGCGAAGCGTTGCTGCCGCAAAGGCATACAAATAGTTCCCTCCTTTCCTGGTACATTCTTACTCGTTTTCCATTTCCTGCTTCTGCCACAGTATTTTGCTGCTTCCACAGCAAATGCAGGGAAACAAGCCTGTATTTCCATGCATTTACTGTGGAAGCAAAATGTGGCGCGCTATGAACTCAAAAATGCTTATGCAACTATTTTATGGCAACACAACAAAAGGATAAGGGTTTTCATCCTTTTGTGTAATTTGCATATGATTTAGCCATTTTATTGTAAAGCGATATCCGTTTTTTGGCAAAGAATTCCAGGTTTTTTTGTGCAATTTCCACAAATGGCGGAAAATTTAGAGAAGCAGTAAAGCCATTGGGATGGTACAGGCATTTTTTCAATTTCATAAAAAAATATAGGGACGTTAATATTTTCTTAGGAAAAATAAAGGGAATCTTAATGTATATGGCTTGTTCGTTCCGTATAATGAAAGATAGAACAGGCAGATGCCCCGTTGGCGGCAGAGTTAGATCATGATTGCCTGAGGTGACAGATCTGTCATGAAAAAGTCACGGCCGCGTCACCTTGGAAGGGTATAGTCTTAATGAAAGCGCGCCTGTGGCGCAAGGCAGGACGGGCCATCGCATAGGAAGAAATAAAATTGGAATAATAAGGAAGAAAATGGAATTATAATAGAAGGAGAAGAGAAATGCCAGAGAAGAAAGACAAGAACACGAACAAAAAGAAAATAGCCATATTATTCGGGGGATGCTCCAGTGAATATGAGGTTTCCTTACAGTCTGCGTATGCGGTTATCACACATATTGATACGGAGGCATATGAGCCGGTATTGATTGGGATAGCCAGGGACGGGAAATGGTATCTGTACCATGGGGAGGCAGACAGGATTCCCAGTGACAGCTGGCAGCAGGAGGGGAGCTGTATTCCGGTGGCAGTATCCCCGGACAGGGAGCTGCATGGGATTTTATTGCTGAAAAAAGAGGGCGTGGAGACGCTTTCCCTGGACGGCGCGCTGCCAATCCTCCATGGGAAAAATGGGGAAGACGGGACGGTGCAGGGCGTGCTGGAGCTGGCGGGGATTCCGCTGGTGGGATGCAATACCATGAGCTCTGCGGTCTGCATGGACAAGGAAACGGCGCACCGCCTGGCCAGGGAATGCGGCGTGAAGGTTCCGGCTTCCCATACGGTGACGGAGGCGGAGCTGGAGGACTTTTCACAGGTTGCGCAGTGGGCGCAGGAATTGGGATATCCCCTGTTTGTCAAGCCCATGCGGGCAGGCTCTTCCTTCGGTATTACTAAGGTGGCTGGCGCCAAGGAGCTGCAGGCGGCTATGCAGCATGCCTTTGCTTATGATTCTTATGTGATTATGGAGGAAATGATTGATGGTTTTGAAGTAGGCTGTGCTGTCCTGGGGACGGAGGAGCTGGTGATTGGCGCAGTGGATGAAATTGAGCTATCACAGGGATTTTTTGACTATACGGAGAAATATACCCTCAAATCCTCCAGCATCCATGTCCCGGCGCGGATTTCCCCGCAGAAGGCGGAGGAGGTCAAGGCTGCGGCGGCAAAAATTTACCGCAGCCTGGGCTGCAGCGATTTTGCGAGGGTGGATATGTTCCTGACGCCGCAGGGGGAGATTTATTTTAATGAAGTAAATACAATCCCTGGTTTTACCAGCCACAGCAGATACCCGAATATGATGAAAGAGATTGGCATTTCCTTTGCAGAACTGGTGAGCCGTCTGTTAAGCAAAATCTAAGGAGGCAGATGCATGAGGCAGAAAAAAACCTACGGGGCAATTGATAATTTCCGGCTGGCTGCCGCTTTGCTGATTGTGGCAATCCATACGGGGCCGCTGGATTCTTTTAGCCCGGCGGCAGATTTTTTGGTGACGTATTGCTTTGGGCGCATTGCCGTCCCATTTTTCCTTATGGTAACGGGTTTTTTTGTGCTTGCGCCTTATCAGCGTACAGTAAGCCGTTCCATGGCCGGTCGGGAAAGCGCCTGTGGGAAGGTGTGGAAATTTTTAAGGAAGACAGCGCTGCTGTATGCGGCTGCTACCCTTCTTTATTTTCCTATCAAAATCTATTCTGGCCAGCTGAGCCATAGCTTTGGGGGATGGATGAAGGAAATTTTTTTGGATGGAACCTTCTACCATCTATGGTATCTGCCAGCTGTGCTGCTGGGCTGCCTGCTGCTTGTGGGGTTGTTGGAAATCTGCCGCCCGCCGATGATTTCTGTCATAACGCTGATTTTATATCTGATTGGCCTGCTGGGGGACAGCTACTATGGCCTTATCAGCCAGAACCATGTCCTGAAGACCGTGTATGAAGGCATTTTTGCCATCAGCTCTTATACCAGGAACGGGATATTTTTTGCCCCGGTCTTTCTGTGGCTGGGTGTAATCATTGCCAATGGGAAAATCCGCCTCCCCAGGCAGACGGCATGCCTTGGATTCCTGCTTTCCCTGGCGGGCATGCTGGGGGAGGGGCTATTAAGCTATAGCCTAAAGTGGCAGAAGCATAACAGCATGTACTTGCTGCTGCCTGCGGCGATGTTTTTTCTGTTTTTGTGGCTGCTTTCCCTGGAAGGGGAGACGCTTGCCCTGGCGCGGGACTGCTCCATGCTCATCTATATCATACATCCGCTGTGCATTATCCTTGTGCGTGGGACGGCCGGCGTCATGAAGATGACGGATATTTTTGTGAATCAGTCCTTTGTCCATTATCTGTCCGTCTGCATAACGTCGGTGGCGCTGTCCATTTTGATTGCGTGGGGGATGCAGTGGATAAAGGGAAAAAACGGAAAGGGATGAGGAAATCATGTATCAGAAAGGAAGGGCGTGGATTGAACTGAACCGGGGGCATCTTATGGACAATATCCGTCAATTCCGCATGCTTCTCCCAACGGACTGTGCCTTGATGCCGGCGGTAAAGGCAAATGCCTATGGCCATGGCGCGCCGCTTATCGCGGGCGCACTGCAGGAACAGGGGGTACACAGCTTCTGTGTGGCTTCTGTTGCAGAAGGGATTGAGCTGCGCCAGGCAGGGATTTGGGGAGAAATCCTCGTGCTGGGCTATACCCATCCTGGCCAGTTTTCTGATTTGGCGTATTATAGTTTAACGCAGACAGTGGTTGATTTGGAATATGCCAGGAAAATGCAGGAGGATGGCCACAGATTTACGGTGCATATCGGCATTGACACGGGAATGCACCGCTTAGGGGAACGGTGGGATAACCTGGAAGGGATCCTGGAGATTTTCCGGTTCCCGAATCTAAAGGTCACGGGTATCTATTCGCATCTGTGCGCATCGGATGGGATTACCCAGTGGGAGCGTACTTACACCCTGGAGCAGATCCGCCACTTTGAGTCTGTGGTGGAAGAACTGCACCGCAAGGGGATTTTCGGTTTTAAATGCCATCTGCAGGGAAGCTATGGCATCTTAAATTATTCTGAGCTTTGTTTTGACTATGCCAGGGCAGGGATTGCGCTGTATGGGATCCTCAGCGGCAAAGGGGATAAGGTGGACGCGCCCTTACAGCTGCATCCCGTGCTGTCGTTAAAGGCCAGGGTAGAGACTGTGAAAACATTATACCGGGGGGAAGGGGCGGGCTATGGCCTTGCATACCGGACAGGGGAGAACCGTAAGATTGGCGCGCTGTCCATCGGGTATGCAGACGGCATCCCCAGGAGCCTGTCAAACTGCGGGTACGTCCTCTGCCATGGCAGGAAGGCGCCGGTCATCGGGCGGATCTGCATGGATCAGATGCTGGTAGACCTCACGGATGTGCCGCAGGTGAGGGCGGGGGATGAGGCTATCTTGATTGGCAGGTCCGGGGATCTGGAAATCCGCGCCGAAGACCTTGCCAGCTGGGCGGGGACGATCAGCAATGAGATCTTAAGCCGCCTGGGGAGCCGGCTTGAGCGGGTCATGGAGTAGCGGCTTTTTATGGGGAGCCGTACAAAACGCTGTGCAAATGGAATAAAATATCCCTTGGAAAAATGGGCTTTTCTGTGTTACAATGAGATTACTGTTTCAGAAAAGACAGTTATAAAATGAGACAGGATTTGGAAAATACGGATTTGGGTAAAGACGTATTGGAAGAAATAGATTGAAAGACAGGATTAGAAAAGAGCCATGTTAGAGAATTTTCCATTAGAGAAAACAGTGGAGCCGCTGCTTCAGTGGTTCCGGGAGAACGCCAGGATCCTCCCCTGGCGGGAATCCCCTACGCCATACCATGTGTGGGTGTCCGAAATTATGCTGCAGCAGACCCGCGTAGAAGCAGTAAAGCCTTATTATAAACGTTTCATGGCGGCTCTGCCTACGGTACAGGATTTGGCGCGCTGCCCGCAGGATCAGCTGCTGAAGCTGTGGGAAGGCCTGGGGTATTATAACCGTGTACGGAATATGCAGGCTGCCGCCCGGACAATTGTGGAGGAATACGGCGGGGCGCTCCCGGCAGATTATGAAAAGTTATGGAAGCTAAAAGGCATTGGCAGTTATACGGCAGGCGCGATTGCCTCGATTGCCTATCAGATTCCGGTTCCGGCAGTGGATGGCAATGTCCTGCGGGTTATTTCCCGGGTATCAGCGGATGATTCCGATATTATGAAGCAGTCCACGCGCAGCAAGGTGGAGCGGGCGCTTCTGGCGGTTATGCCGCAGTCCCAGGCCGGGGCCTTCAACCAGGCGCTGATGGAATTGGGCGCAACCGTCTGCCTCCCCAATGGGGAACCCTTGTGCGCAAGCTGCCCCTGGCAGGCCTTCTGCGAGGCTCAAAAGCAGGGAATCTGGCAGCAGCTTCCGGTAAAGAGCAAGGCAAAGCCCCGGCGTATGGAAGAAAAAACGGTATTTGTCATCCGGGATGGAGGGAAGGTTGCCCTGCACAGAAGGCCTGCCAAAGGCCTGCTGGCTGGGCTGTATGAATTTCCCAATGCCGCGGGGCATCTGTCCGAGGAAGAGGCCTTACAGTGGGTAAGGGAGCAGAAGCTGTCCCCCGTCCGCATACAGAAATTGGAGGAGGCCAAGCATATCTTCTCTCATGTGGAATGGCATATGGCAGGGTATGCGGTGTGGGTGGATGGGCCTGCAGAGAACAGGAGTAAGATGCTGTTTGTAGAAGGAAAGGATACGGAGGCGGCCTATCCCATCCCCTCTGCCTTCCGCGCTTATATGAAATACATGGACATGCGCCTGGAAATTTAGAAAGCCGGTACAGTTTCTGTACCGGCTTTCAATATGAAAAAGATTTATATAAAAAAGTGAGGATACACTGTGTTAGCGGGAGGACCTTGCCTTTCGGCAAGGCTATGAAAAAGATAATTGAGAATCAACCAATCAATTGGTAATGGCTTTCTTCTATGCTACATAGTATAGAAGGAAAATGTGACGTGCGTGTGTTCATAATATGAGAATTGTGTAAAGATTATATGAACAAACTGCGTAATCATTTTCTTCCTGCCGTGAACAGTAATTCCTCCCAGCCGTTTCCAACACTTTTTTATTTTTCTACTTTCCATCTGAAAAAAAGTGTGGTATAATGTTCGCGTTGGCAATATTCAATTGAGTTTCGGCACAGTTTTTATTACATTTTATAGAAAGGATGCATACCATGAAACACATTAAGACATTAAATACGAAGAAGTTACAGAATACGGTAAAAAAGGGCGGCTGCGGGGAATGCCAGACATCCTGCCAGTCCGCATGCAAGACAAGCTGCACCGTAGGGAACCAGAGCTGTGAGAACAAATAGTTTTCAGATACGTCTCACTATAAGAGTTTAAGCATGGACCGTTCGCCTTGCACGAGCGGTCATTTGTGCGTTATCGTTACCGGAAAGGAGCTTTTTGTGGTTCACCAATATAAGAACAATGGATATAATATCGTCCTGGATGTGAACAGCGGTTCCGTGCATGTGGTGGATGATGTTACATATGATATAATCCCCCTGTACCAGTCCCATACAAGGGAGGAAATTCAGGACAAGCTTATGCAAAGCTATTCGGAGGCGGATATTATTGAAAGTTATGGGGAGGTAAAGTCCCTGGCGGATTCCGGCCAGCTCTTTACGGAAGATGAATATGAAGGCTACATCGGCCAGTTTAAGGAGCGCCCCACCGTGGTCAAGGCTTTGTGCCTGCATATTGCCCATGACTGCAACCTGGCCTGCCGTTATTGCTTTGCGGAGGAAGGGGAATACCATGGCAGGCGCGCCCTTATGTCCTATGAGGTCGGCAAGGCAGCCCTGGATTTCCTGATTGCCAATTCTGGCAGCCGCCGTAACCTGGAGGTTGACTTTTTCGGCGGGGAGCCATTGATGAACTTTGATGTGGTGAAGCAATTGGTGGCCTATGGCAGGGAACAGGAGAAAATCCACAACAAGAATTTCCGCTTTACCCTGACGACCAACGGCGTGCTCCTGAATGAGGAGGTCATGGAGTTTGCTAACCGGGAAATGGCCAATGTGGTCTTAAGCATTGACGGGCGCAGGGAGGTCAATGACAGGATGCGCCCCTTCCGCAAGGGGGCAGGCAGCTATGACCTGATTGTACCCAAATTCCAGAAGTTTGCCGAGAGCAGGAGCCAGGAGAAATACTATGTGCGCGGGACGTTCACCCACCACAACCTGGATTTCTCGCAGGATGTGCTGCATCTGGCGGATCTGGGCTTTCAGCAGATATCCGTGGAGCCGGTGGTGGCAGCGCCGGAGGAAGATTATGCGCTGTGCGCAGAGGATCTGCCCCAGCTCTTTGCGGAATATGACAGGCTGGCAGTGGAAGTCATCCGGCGGCAGCGGGAGGGGAGGCCATTCCAATTTTTCCACTTTATGATAGATTTGGAGGGCGGGCCCTGCGTGGCAAAGCGCCTTTCCGGCTGTGGTTCTGGGACAGAATACCTGGCAGTCACGCCATGGGGGGATCTGTATCCCTGCCATCAGTTTGTGGGAAGTGAGCCGTTCCTTATGGGAAATGTGGCGGACGGCGTGACCAATGTGCAGCTCCAGAAGGAGTTTAAGCAATGCAACGTTTACGCCAAGGAAAAATGCAGGGACTGCTTTGCCAGATTCTACTGCAGCGGCGGCTGCGCCGCCAATTCCTACCATTTCCATGGGAGCATCACCGATGTTTATGATATTGGCTGCCAGCTGCAGAAAAAGCGGATTGAGTGTGCCATTATGATAAAAGCCGCCCTGGCAGAGGATGCAGGGCAGTAAAAATTTAAGAAGCCGCCCATGGCCGGTGGGCTATGGGGAGCGGTAGCAGAAATAACAAGGAGAGGAAAAACCATGAAGAAAAGCAAAGCTCTGGGGATTTTGGTCTTAATCCTGGCCATTATGGCTGGCATGTCCTGGTATGCAGGAACCATTATCTCAACAGTTGGCGTAGGTGAGAGCCGTAACATTAAGCTGGGACTGGACCTTGCGGGCGGTGTCAGCATTACTTACCAGGCAGTGGACGACAACCCGTCTGCAGAAGACATGAAAGACACGGTCTATAAGCTGCAGAAGCGTGTGGAAGTATATAGTACAGAATCCACAGTCTATCAGGAAGGGAATAACCGTATCAATATTGAAATCCCAGGCGTTTCCGACGCGAACCATATTTTGGAGGAACTGGGCAAGCCGGGTTCCCTGGAATTCCAGGATGAGGACGGCAACACCCTCCTGACAGGGACGGATATCAAGAACGCCCAGGGAGGCACTTATAATGACCAGATGGGCAATCGGGAATATGTGGTGGAACTGACGCTGACCGATGAAGGCGCACAGAAATTTGCCGATGCTACGGCCAATAATGTAGGCAAGTCGATGCCAATCGTATACGATGGGCAGACCATCAGCGCACCGAACGTAAAAGAGGCCATTTCCGGCGGCACGGCACAGATTGACGGGATGGAGAGCTTTGAGGCGGCAGAGGAGCTGGCTTCTACCATCCGCATCGGTTCCCTGAGCCTGGAATTGGAAGAGCTGCACTCTAAGGTAGTGGGCGCACAGCTGGGTGAGGAAGCGATTTCCACCAGCCTCAAGGCAGCCGCCATCGGCCTTGTGCTGGTGATGCTGTTTATGATTGTGATGTATCTGGCTCCAGGCTTTACGGCCAGCCTGGCATTGATTTTATATTCTGCTCTGACCGTATTTGCACTGTGGATTTTTGACGTCACCCTGACCCTGCCGGGTATCGCAGGTATTATCCTATCCATCGGTATGGCGGTAGACGCCAATGTTATTATTTTCGCCCGTATCCGTGAGGAGATTGGCGCTGGCAAATCAGTAAGCGCGGCGATGAAGATTGGCTACGAGAAAGCCCTGTCCGCCATTGTGGACGGCAACATCACCACCCTGATTGCCGCAGTCGTGCTGGGAATCCGCGGTTCTGGGACAGTAAAGGGCTTTGCCTACACATTGGGCATCGGTATTGTGCTGTCCATGTTCACAGCCCTGGTCGTGACGCGGTGGCTGATGAAATGTTTCTATGCCCTGGGGCTTAAGGACGCCAAGTTCTATGGCGCCACCAAAGAGCGCAAGACCATCAATTTCCTGAGCAAGCGCAATATCTGCTTTGCCATTTCCCTGATCGCCATTGTGGCAGGGTTTGTGGGAATGGGCATCCATGCGGCCAAGGATGGCAATATCCTCAACTTCAGCCTGGATTTTGTCGGCGGCACATCCACGACCGTGACATTTAATGAAGATTTTTCGATTGCCGACATTGACGCTAAGATTGTCCCTGTAGTGGAAGGGATTACCAAGGACGGCAATGTGCAGACGCAGAAGATCGAAGGCACGAACCAGGTAGTCATTAAGACGCGTTCCCTGGAGCTGACGGAGAGGGAGTCCCTCAACCAGGCCATGATTGACCAGTTCGGCGTAAGCGAGGACGGCATTACGGCAGAAAATATCAGCTCTACGGTAAGTTCGGAAATGAAGGCGGACGCTATCTGGGCAGTTATCACCGCTACGATCTGTATGTTGATTTACATTTGGTTCCGCTTTAAGGATATCCGTTTTGCAGGGGGCGCGGTAATCGCGCTGATCCATGATGTGCTGGTTGTGCTGGCCTTCTATGCCCTGGCAAGGATTTCCGTGGGCAATACCTTTATCGCCTGTATGCTGACGATTGTGGGTTATTCTATCAATGCGACCATCGTTATCTTTGACCGTATCCGCGAGAATCTGGGCGGTGCGCGCAAGAAGGATGCGGAAGCATTGCAGGAGGTTGTAAACAAGAGTATCACCCAGACGCTGTCTCGGAGTATCAATACCTCGCTGACGACATTTATTATGGTATTTATGATCTTTATCCTGGGCGTGACGTCAATTAAGGAATTTGCGCTTCCGCTGATGGCAGGCATTATCTGCGGCGGATATTCTTCCGTATGCCTCACCGGGGCGCTGTGGTATATCTTCCGTACGAAGTTTGCGAAGAAATAGGCGGCTTTTTGAAAAATAGGCAGATTTATAATGGAGAGAAGGCAAGAGGATGCGGCGGCATGTTCTGGCCTTCTTTTCTCTTGCTGTTAAGGGGAGAAAAGTTTTGTTGGGAAGGGACGCAGGTTTGGGTAAGGCATTAAAGTTTTGTTGGGGAAGGGACGCAGGTTTGGGCAAGCCATCCCCCACACAGACGGGGCAACGCTCCGGGGAACTAATCGCTAAGGGAGGCATGCAGCCGATAGGATATTGGATGTGGTACTTTGCACGTTCAGGAGAGCCTTCACGTGCAGCCTC
>Ga0137306_101617_pt1 | contig 22019 bp, 23 predicted proteins | sample Inofroosms_March_FD_97187 | JGI IMG/M metagenome (GOLD analysis project Ga0137306, IMG submission 97187) | Mouse cecal microbial communities from Vienna, Austria - N-Acetylneuraminic and N-Acetylglucosamine D2O microcosms_March | ecosystem: Host-associated > Mammals > Digestive system > Large...
ACACCACAAGCATCAGAACAGAGCTTCCCAGCAATATTGCGTTCATTTTTCCAAACTCCCCCCGTTTTTCCACTGATACCCTACACCGTACAGTGTCTTGATATACACATGATCCTGTGTCTCGATTTTTTTCCGCAGCCGGTTAATGTTCACTGCCACTGCATGTTCATCTACAAAATTGCCGCTGCTATCCCATATCTTTTCCAGCAGAATACGCTTTGTCAGGACTTTGTCGGCATTCACAATGAGGAGACGCAGGATTTTGAACTCCGTGGGCGTCATGGTAAGTGTCTCCTCGCCCCGCACGGCAGTCATCTGGTCAAAGTCTATCCGCAGATATCCGTCATCATACAGGCTGCGTTCCTCCCGTGCTCCTGTTTTCCGGAGCGCTGCCTGTATTCTCCGGTGGAGAATCGGCATCTTGAACGGCTTTGTGATGTAATCGTCCGCACCGCAGTCAAACCCCTGCATTTCCTCCTGCTCCATATCCCTTGCCGTCAGAAAAATGACTGGAATCTCCTGTTTTGATTTGACTTTTCTGCAAAAGTCAAATCCGTCCCCATCCGGCAGATTTCCGTCCAACAGAATCAAATCCGGTGTCCCGCTGTCCAAAATACTTTGCCCCTCTGCCAGTGTAAATGCGGAGAATACGTTGTACTGCTCCATTTTCAGGTCGTATGTCAGCCCTGCATTTAAATCCCTGTCGTCCTCAATTAACAGTATTGTTTTCAATGTAGTCCTTCCCCTTTTTGTCAACATTCTATTTACGACTCGTGTTTCATTGCCAAACACATTCTGTCTTTTCTATACTACTATACAGCATATTTTCCTTTGAAACAACACTCTGCTGATATCTTTCTAACACATATAAAATAAGCGAAAATCAGACATCGATACCTGATTTTCGCTTATTCTCATCTATCTATCACTCTTTTAATCCACTTTCAAAATCAATTCCAGCACCCTTTTTGCGCAGATTTCCATATCCCTGCGGGTGAGGACTCCTTTGCGCACGGCTTCCATCAGGCGCTCCGGAAAACCAGTTGCCATTTTTATGTCGTTGCCTGCCTTGACCTCTTTATAGTGCTCACCGTTTGTCCACCAGTCCGTTGTGACCACACCGTCAAATCCCCACTCTCCGCGAAGAATATCCTCCAGCAGCTCCCTGTTCTCGGATGCGCGGTAACCGTTTATAATATTGTAGGAAGACATCACTGCCCACGGCGCTGCCTCCTTCACAATGATTTCGAACGCCTTTAGGTACATTTCCCTGACGGCACGCTCGGAAGCCCTCGAATCACTGTTTTTCCGGTTCGTCTCTTTATTGTTCAGTGCAAAATGTTTCACTGCCGCACCGACATGATTGCTCTGGATACCGCGTACCATCGCCGCCGCAAGCTTTCCGGTCAAAAACGGATCTTCGGAATAATATTCAAAGTTCCGCCCGCAAAGAGGGCTTCTGTGAATATTGACAGCCGGCGTAAGCCACACTGCTATATTGTTTTCCTTGACTTCCGCCCCTCCTGCTTCGCCGACCTGCGCTACAAGCTCCTCGTTCCATGAGCAGGCAAGCTGTGTCGCGCACGGCCATGCCGTTGTACAGACACCGCATTCCGGTGCTATCCGAAGCCCGGCAGGTCCGTCCGCCGTCATGACATTGGGAACCCCATATTCCGGCAGGTTTCCCCACCCAAACGTATTCGCAACACCCGTATTTGGCTGTCCGCCCAGCAGGTTTGCAAGGTCTTCGTCAGAGAGCTGTCCCATAAATTCATCCAGCGTGATACTGCCTTGGGCAACTTCCCGCAGGAAGCGGTGCTGCTGTGCCATTGTATTCACCCACAGATGATAACGTCTCCCCGCCCTTGCCGCCGGTGCGAAACCATCTGTCTCCGCAACTGTCAGCGGTACCAGCTCATTGGCGTCTGTCTCGACCGGTGTCGTAACCGGCAGCTCCTCAAAACTTCCATCCGCCAGCATCCTCTGCCGCAGACTTGTCGGTGCACATTTTCTGGACAACTGCTGTACTATCCTATCCGCCTGCATCTCATAATGATATGGCAGTTCCACAGCGTCACGCACGGACACGCCGACATAAAAACAATAACTTCCCTTTTCTAATACATAAGCAGACTCCCTTATCTTGCCCAGATCATCATACGATGCCATGCCGTCAATATCCCATGAAAGTATCATGCTCTGGCTTTCCCCCGTCTGCAGCAGCCTTGTCTTTTGGAATGCGATGAGCTGTTTTGCCGGCTTTCCAAGTTTACCCTGCGGTGCGCCAAAATAAATCTGCACCACTTCTTTTCCCGCCATTTTACCGACATTGGTAACCATGACAGGCACATAAATTCTGCCGTTTTCCTCGTATGCCGCACCTGCATTCAGGACAAAATCCGTGTAGGAAAGCCCGAAACCAAACGGATAATTTACCTTATCTGCCGCATTGGGAATCGTCTCAAAATAGCGGTATCCCACATAGATATCTTCTGTATAATCCACAAAACGCTCTGACTCATGAAAATAAGCAGTAGACGGATAATCCGCCAGCTCTTTCGCAAAAGTATCCACAAGTTTTCCGCTGGGACTGCCCTCTCCCATCAATAACTCTGCTGCCGCAAGTCCGCCCTCGATGCCGCCCTGCCATGCCATCAGTACAGCCTGTATGCGTTCCTCATCACAAAACCAGGATGAGTCCACCATGCCGCCGACGTTCATGACAACAATAACCCTTTCGAAATGTGTCTTCACGGCATTTACCATTTCCTGCTCCGCGTGTGTCAGGCAAAAATCGCCATCCTCAAATATTTCAGCGGAACGCTTTGCCATTTCTTCCTCGCTGATAAACAGATTTTTATTCTCCGTGTCCACAATACTCTTTCTGTCCCAGCCTTCCCCTGAGAAACGGCAGATTGTAATAATTGCAGTGTCTGTGTATGCCCTTGCCTTTTTTAGCAGTTCCGCAGGAATCTCTGGTTCTACCGTCATCCCCGGAACCCTTCCATCCCGATACTGCGCCTTTACATTGTCGCGGTAAAATGCAGACAGCTCCTCAAAAACTGTTACCTTGTCTTTCATGAGTCCCAGACCTTCATACAGGTTTCTCGCGTAAGAGACAGTCACTTCCCCGCTGCCTCCGCCGCCCCGCACGTAATCAAAGCTTGCCTTTCCGAAAAGTGCAACCTTGCTGCCCTTTGCGAGCGGAAGTACATTCCTGTCATTTTTCAGGAGCACCATTCCTTCCTTGGCAGCCTCTTTTGAAAGCGCGATATGCTTTTTGCATGCCGTCACCCTCTCACCATTCTCACCGAGCGGAATCCCCGGCTGATACAATACACGCGTCCATTTTTGCATTTATAGTCCCTCCATTCCTTTTATTTTGCTGATTTGCTTCCTGCTTGATAAACCCTTTCGATTTCCACTTTCCCGACTGCCAGCGCAGAAACATAAACACTGCCCGCACACACTCGTCACCTGCCAGCCCTATATAAGCGCCTACCGCAAGCAGATTCCAATGGATACCGAAAAGCCATGTGCCTCCCACCATGCACAGATACATAAATGTAACCGCAATAATCGTAGTGTAAAGCGCATCCCCGCTTGTCTTTAACGCCTGCCCAAAAACCAGATTTGTCACGCGGCCGACTTCCAAAACAATATCAATTGCCAAAAGTTTTCCCACCAAGGCAATCATTTCCGCATCATCCGTAAAAATCTGAATCAGGTAATCCGGGCTCAGCGCAACCACCGCCTCAAGCCCTGCCGCGACACATATCCCGATGCAGGCAGCCTTCTTGGTTCCCTTGTCACAGGCTTCATAGTCACCCTTGCCAATCCGCCACCCTGTCAAAATGGCATTTGCCTGTGCAAGCGCAGCACCCACACAGTAAGAAAAATTCGCTATCTGTGCCGCATACGACCTTGCCGTCACATTCATCCCCGCATCATCCATCTGGTTCAGGAAACGGATGGTAAGCGTCATTGCCACATTGTAAAACGCTGTCTCCATGGCGGAGGGCAGCCCTACCTTTATAATCTGCGCAAACACCTCCTTGTTTCCCAGCCGCTCCGGATCCTTATCCGCCTTGACCAGAAGCTTAGAAGCCACAATGACAATCGCAAGGTTTAAAAAACGTGATATTACGGTTGCAGCCGCAACACCGGCGACACCGCTGTGGAAGACAAACAAGAAGACTGCATTGAGACACAAATTCAGCACATTCGACAAAACAGTGGCAATCAGCGGCTGTTTCGTATACCCAAACGCCCTCAAATAACTTGAAAATATCGGAATCAGCGCATTCACAAAGCAGAAACCGCCCACAATCTTCAGATAAGTCTTTGCATAGCCCATCAGAAGCGGCGCCACGCCCACAATCTCCAGCACATTTCCCGAGAAAACAAACAAAAATCCAGAAAGCGCCACGCCAAGTACCAGATTCAGGACAGCCCCCAGCTGCCTTGCCTGAAATGCCACCCCGATTCTCTTTGCGCCAATGTATTGTGTCATCACGGCAATCATTCCGGATGATACAATACTAAACATGATAATGAATACATTGATGTAAGTATTTGCCGTTCCAACGGCCCCTACCGCATTGTCGCCCACGGTGGACAGCATCATGGTATCTACCATTCCTGCCAGCATATAGCACAGTGTTTCCAATGCAATTGGTATAAATAACTTTGTTAACGATTTCATATTCTGCCAGCACCTCGTTTTTCTTTCAGTATCTACTTTACAAGCACAGCCGCCTCATAACCTCCCAGGCTGCCCGCAAATTCCCTGCCATTTACAAGATTTTTCATGCCCTGCAGCTCCTGCAGCGCCACATTTCCTTTTTGTGTATGGAAAATCAATACAATCCGCTGCTCGTCCAGTACCCTTTCCATATAAATAAGCCCGCTGTCATCCTTTACATACTGTTTGACAATCTCCCCCTCTGTCAATGCCGGATACGTATGACGTATTCGAATCAGGGTCTGATAGTACTGAAACAACTCCTTATTCTGCCTGCTATCGTCCCAGAGCATACCGCGCCTGCAGTCCGGATCCGGACCCCCGTCCATTCCCACTTCATCCCCATAATATATCATCGGCATACCGGGAAGCAAAAGCTGCATTGCGGCTGCCAGCTTCTGTCTGTCCGTATCATGCCCGGCACTGTACAGAAACCTTGCCGTGTCGTGAGTATCAATAAAATTCCACAAATACCCCTCCAGCCCTTGATTCAGATTGCCTTTCATAAAGTTCAGGTTTCCGACAAATGATGACGCGGACATTTTTTGTGCCACTACCAAGTCAACTACCGCATGGTAGAACTGGTAATTCATAATGCTGTCCCACTCATCACCTTCCAGAAAATCACCGGCAAAATGCCAGATTTCACCGACAATTAAGGCATCCTTCTTCACAGCCTTGATTTCCCTGCGGAATCTTTTCCAGAACGCATGGTGAATCTCATCCGCAACGTCCAGACGCCACCCGTCTATATCGCATTCCCGAATCCAGTACGATGCCACATCAATGACAAAATCAGCAGTTTCTTTATTTTGCAGGTTCAGCTTTGGCATCGGAGCAGCATAACTGAATGTCTTATAGTTTGGCTTTTTCCCCCACTCCATCACAAGGGGGAATTCATTGATATAATACCAATTTAGATACTCCGACTGCTCTTTCTTCTCCATGACATCCTTAAAGGCAAAGAAATCGACCGCAGTATGGTTGAACACGCCATCCAGGATGACGTACATGCCGAGCTCATGCGCCTTTTCAACAAGCTCCTTCAGATCCTCCTTTGTCCCAAAGGACGGGTCAATCCGGTAGTAGTCATCAATATTGTACTTATGGCTGGAATCGGAACTAAAAATCGGCGTCATATAAATCACGTCCACGCCCAGATGCCTGATATAATCCAGATGCGCGATGATTCCGCGCAGCGACCCCTTCAAGTCAGCCTTATGGTTTATCGGCGCCTGGTACCACTCCTCCTCGGAGACTTCCTTATCCGTGGCAAAGCGCGACGGAAAAATCTGGTAGACGACCTTGTTTTTTGCCCACTGGGGCAGTTCAAACAGTTCCTCCTCCCTCAGGTTCTGCGGGCAGTCAAACATCCGGTCGATATCCGTGATACACGCGTCATAAAAATTGTGATTGCCATAATAAACCACATTGCCCGCCGTATCCTTTATCTCAAAAAAGTACCGGAGGCAGACCACATCAATATCCAGTATCTTCTCATAATAATCAATATAATTATCCGAACAGGCAGTCTCCATAAGATATTGCTGCCTTGTATCCATAACCTTTAGCGGCAGATATTTGTCCTGCACATGAAGAACCACGCTTTCCACATCACCCTTTTTTGTCTCAAGCCTGATTAAAAAGCGTCCTTTCCCTACCGCGTAACAATACCGCTTATCCGCAAAATGTCTGATTGCTGCATACTCCATGACTGTTCCTCCTTTTCAAATATTGCTGCAATCCGCATACGGACTGCAGCAGTTTCCACACAGACTGATAAAAGGAAAAAGCGTGTAAACTTTTATCAGTCGAGGTGTTACTTGTATTGTACGCTGACATGCGGTATAATGCTTGTAATATATTCCTACTATTTTAACACAATCCTATTTTAGGGAGGGATATTATGGATTACACACCTGTACAGGAAACCAAAATACATGGAACTGCTGCTTTTCCATACTCCGTGTACCGTGGGCGCATTCCGGAATGGATTCACTCATTTCCCCTGCACTGGCATGATGACTTTGAATTAATTTATTGTACCAGCGGGCAGATACAGGTCACACTGTGGGGACATGCATATACACTCTGCGCCCAGGATTTAATTGTGGTTCTCCCGCACGCCGTGCACTCTATTGAGCAGAGCGGCATTGCCGGCGGGGAATATTTCAACATCCTGTTCAACCCTTCTCTTTTCAAGGGTACCGCGGAGGATCCATGCTATGATAAATATGTCCTCCCCTTTCTGAACGGCGAAAAAACAATGGACTGCTATTACCCGTCCGGTTCTCCTTTTAACCGAACAGTGTCACCCAGTATCTTATCCATGTATGACAACCGCAAGGAAAGCTATTCCACACTGGAACTGGTCATCAAGTCCAATCTTTTTCTGCTGCTGCACCACATGAACCAGTACAGCACTGCTGCCACAAGCGACAACTGCTCGCTACAGTTGTCTTACAGCCGCCTGAAAAATGCCCTGTACTATGTCCAGAGATTCTACGACCATGATATTTCCATCCGTGAAGTCTCCGAACAATGTGGCTTTTCAGAAAGTCATTTTATGAAGCTGTTTAAGGAACTGGCAGGAATGAGCTTCAACGCCTACCTTGTGAACTACCGTCTCGAGCTGGCGGCAAAGCAGCTGGCGGAAACGGACTATAAGGTGATTGATATTGCAGAAAACTGCGGCTTTCACAACCACTCCTACTTCACGCGGGCATTCCAGAAAAAGTACAGGAAAACACCGCTTATGTACAGGAAAGATGTATCCCGGATATTATAGCAGCTTGTCCAGCTCCGCATTCAGCCGCCGCCTGAAATCTTCCAGCTGTGCAGCATCCGGAAGAAATTTCTCCGCAGACAGTTCGTTTCCAAGCTGCCAGACAGGACCGGGCTTTGGCGTATCACCTGCTGTTCTTGGGAAAATATGCCAATGCATATGCAGACCTTTTCCGGCGCCCAGAAGCTCATAGTTTAATTTATCCGGCCGGAATGCATTGTAGACTGCCTCTGCCACAACCGCCATCTCATGGAGAAATGCATCCCGAAATGCCGGTTTCAAAAAATGCAGCTCCTCCGCATGCTGCCTGCACAGAAACAGCGTATATCCCTTTATCCGCTGATGGTCGCCAATCACCACATATCCGGTACGCAGTTCTCTCACAAAATACGGATTCTTTCCATTCTTTATCTGTTCAATTCTCTCACAAACCATGCAGTCACACATTTTAATAACCATTCTCCTTTCTCACACGCGTACCCATTGATTATTTTTTCTATCGCCGTACACTAATCGGTCCGGGAAGGGAAAAGACATCTTCCGTGCGCAAACAAAACGCCAGAACCGTCCTAAACAGTTCTGGCGCTCTCATCCATTCACATCCAGCCAGCACGCTTTACATCTGAACAGATTCCTTTTTCTCCTGATAAACTTTGCTGAACAAAAATGGCAGGAACACGATTCCGTTGATAACAAACAGCATCAGAACATCCTTCCATCCATATACATTATTTCCCAAATCTGTACTTCCAGTCAGTACTAATGCCATGTTGTTATTTGTGTAATGCATGACAACTGGCACCCACACATTCCCTGTCTTTTGATAGGCATATCCAAAAAAGACAGCAAGTGTGATACATGTAACCTGATGTATCAGAATACTGTAAATCCATGTATCAGGACTGTAGTAAAAAATGTTAATCGGAATATGCCACAATCCCCAGACAACACCAAGCAGAAGCACGCCCGCCTTTAATCCAAAGCGTTTCTGAAATAATGGCTGCAGGAAAAACCGCCATCCATATTCCTCTCCCCAAAAAGCATTGTATGACAGAAAAAAGGTTATTGCCAGGGCAGCTATCATTCCCCACGTCGAAGGTTCCGCAAAAATGGCAGCCACTTCACGCACACTCCCATCCGTCAATCCGGCAAGTACCAGCCGGGCTGTGTACAATATCAGAAACAGCATCATCATCCAGAAGGACTTCCCTGCATGATGTCCTTTAAAACGAAGCCCGAACCGTTCCCTCACATCCTTTTTCTCACACAACAGCATGATTAGTCCGATAACACTGCCTGCGATAATCACATAATTCTCGATAAGATAGCACATTTCCGGCGACGTGAATATACTGCCGATTGTCAGAAGGACTGCTGCCCCTGTCGTCACCAGGTGTGTCACAAAAAATTTAACCGGAAGCTTCTCCTCCTTGTCAGCCGTCAGCATCCGCGCAAATATGACTCCCGCCGCCGGATACATCATCTGTGCCATCGGAAACGAAGCCACATCATTGCCCCTGTAAAAACTGATTCCCATGAGAATTCCCATGAGAATCGTCATGCCAAAATTTACCACTGCAAAAATGACAAGTTGTTTTTTCTCTTTCTGTGTCCATTCTTTCACTCTTTTTCTCCTCCTCAAAAAATTGCTTACATGTACCTGTTTTTATTCTTGGCGCTTACGCCCTAACAATATTATCATAAAAAAAGACACAATTCAATTCCTCAAATCAGAACTTCGACAAATCCGGGAGGATCTGTTCACGAAAAAGAATTTCCCCTGCCACCGGAATATCTAACCCTTCTTTCTAACTGGAAGCCAGATTTCCGTGTAATAATTTTCATCACCTGTCCCGCCTGGGTATTTATCAATCCATCGCATAACCACCTTTCAATGATATTGTCAATTGCAGCGGAGCGAATGCCTTGAGCATGGTTTTGTCCCTGCGCGCAGCCGACGGCGAATATCCGTGAAACCGGGTAAATGCCTTTGTAAAGCTGTCCGGGGAATCATATCCATACTTCATGGCAAGCGCCGTCACCGTGACATCACTGCCCATCAGCTCCTCCCCGGCAAGCGCCAGCCTGCGGTTCCTGATGTACTCCGTTATGGAATACCCGCACAGGATGCTGAATCTTATGAAAATAGAACGGAGAAATGTTAACATGCGCCGCCACGTCATGCATCGTAATCTCCTCCGTGATACGGCTTTCCATAAAACTGACCGCTTCCCTGACCGCCTCTGTCCATTCCATGCCCATCTGCCTCCTTCGCTGTGATTCCAGTATACAGATTATCCGTCACCCTGTCCCGACAATGCCTGCTTTCTTTTGTCCGGAACCGTTACAATTTTCGCCTTTATTACACACACCGGATATGCTATAATCAAGTCATAACCAATATTACTGAAAGGCGGAACACAATATGCTCACATTTGAAAAATCCTCCCCTGAGGAGACAGGCATTCCAGGCGAATGCATCATCCGATTCATCGATAGACTACATCAGCGTCAGATTCCCATGCACAGTCTCCTGCTCATGCACCATGACAGGCTGGTGTTTGAGGGATATTATGCCCCGCTGACGGCACACAGCCTGCACCGCATGTTTTCCATCAGCAAGAGCTTCACTTCCATCGCGATTGGGCTGCTGGCTGATGAAGGCAGGCTTTCCCTGGAAGACCCTGTCATAAAATATTTTCCGGAAAAGCTGCCCGATAAGGACAGCATCCACCCATGGGTTGCCCAGATGACCATCAAAGATATGCTGATGATGCGCACATGCCATGCCTCCACCACCTACAAGCTCGACATGTCATCCGACTGGGTGGCAAGCTTTTTTACCACACAGCCGACGCATCCACCCGGAACAATCTTTCATTATGACACATCCGCAGCACATACACTCTGCGCACTGGCAGAAAAGCTGACCGGGCAGAATATGCTTGACTATATCAAGGAAAAACTGCACATCCTTGGATTTTCGGAGGAATCCTATATGATAAAAGACCCCTTCGGTGTATCTATGGGCGGTAGCGGTCTGGTCGCGCTCCCAATCGATATGATGAAGTTTGGTTACTTTATCGCACACAGGGGGCTCGTACTTGGCAGGCAGCTGTTGTCCCCCTCCTATATTGACATGGCAGTGTCCCCGCTGACAGCAAGCTGCGTGACTGCGCCGCTTCCAAGCGAGGCACAGGGGTATGGGCTGCAATTCTGGCGCAATGAAAGAAATGGATTTACCTGCTACGGAATGGGCGGTCAGCTCATTATTTTCCTTCCTGACTACGAACTAATCTGTGTGACAACCGCGGACACACAGAGCATACAGGGCGGCAACCAGCAGATCTATGATGCACTGTACGAGGAGCTTCTTCCCCACATACAGGAACAGACACACACACCTGATGAGACTGCCAAAAACGACCTTGGCAAAGCACTTTCCTCCCTTGCCCTAAAGCCGCTGGAAAGCAGCCTGCCAAAAAACCTCCATGCAGGAAGCGGCAGGACGTACTATGTACAGAATGAAGCGTCTGATTTTCAAAGCTTCAGCGTCCTGTTGACAGAAAATGCCGGAACGCTGTCTTTTACCTACAAAAATACACCCTACCGCATTTCGTTCGGCATTGGTTGTATGCAGACAGGCGCTTTTCCCATTTACAACCTGTGGTACGCCGCAAGCGGTGCATGGCTTTTTGACGGCACTCTGCTCATCCGGGCGCACATCATTGACGCATATGTCGGCGTTGTGCAGTTCCAGCTGTCTTTTCAGGATGACAGCCTGACCATATTTATGACCAAAAAAGAAGAAAGCCTGTTTCATGAATTCAATGGGCACCTCTACTGCAAAATGCAGCCAGAATGAGCTAACAGTCCCCCCACCGCCGCAGCTTCACCGTAAACACCGTCCGCACACCTGGTTCGCTTTGCAGCAGGATATCACCGCCCATCTGCCTTGCAAGGTTTCTGGCAATGGTAAGCCCCAGACCATTGCCCTGTATGCTGCGGTTGCGGGAGTCCTCCATCGTGTAGAGCCGCTCAAACACGCTGGCTGCAAACTGCTTTTCTATCCCCTTTCCCTTGTCCACCACATCGATACAGACAAAATCCAGCTCCTCCCGCAGAAAAAGCCCGATATATTTTCCGTCACTGCCATACCGTATGGCATTTGACAAAAGATTGCCCAGGATTCGTCTGACGGACTCCCTGTCCCCCTGCACGAAGATATGCTGCTCCGGAATAATGATGTCCACAGCATAATCCTTCTGTACCAGCAGCTCATAGTAGCCCAGTACATTCTCCCTGCACAGTTCATTGATGTTGACCTGTACCATCTCAATATTTTTGTCTCCGGATTCCAGCTTTGCCAGCGTGAAAAACTGGTCAATCAGCTCCATCACCTGCTTTGCCTTTGTCTCCACCTTTTGCAATGCCTCATCCTCACAGTTACTCAGGCGCATAATTTCCAGATACCCCAGGATTACAGTCAGCGGCGTCTTAATGTCATGTGATATATTTGCAAGCATTTTCTTCGAGGCGATTTCCTGTTTCCGAAAGTCTGCCTTCATCTTCTGCCTGTCCAGCAAAAGCAGATTAATCTGCCCGCACAGCTCCTTCAATGTCTTGTCATCCGTAAAAACCATCACCTGCTCATCCGTGTCCTGTTCCAGAATTTCTGACAGCTTGGCGGTGATTTCCCTCAGCCTTGCCTGCGTCTCCCTGTTCATTTTCCATCCCCCAGTTTATAGCCGATTCCCCAGACAGTGGCAACATACTTCGGGTCTCGGGGATTGTCCTCAATCTTGTTGCGCAGCCTGCTGATGTGGACATTGACCGCATTTTCATCTCCCATATAGGCGTCATTCCAAATCTGGGAATAGAGCTGCCCTTTTGTGTAGACTTTCTTCGGATTCTTCATCAGAAGCTTTAAGATTTCAAATTCCTTGGCTGTCAGCTCAACTTTCTGTCCGTTTTTCATGACCGAGTACGCATTCAGGTCAAGCACCAGATCCCCTTTTGTGAGCGTGCCCTCCTCCGTGGAGACAGGTGATGTATACTGTGTGCTTCTCCTGATGTTTGCCTTGATTCTGGCTAGAACCTCCGTCACGGAAAACGGCTTGGTGACGTAGTCGTCCGCCCCAAGCCCTAATCCCAGTGTCTTGTCCGAGTCTGTATCCTTTGCGGACAGTATGATGATGGGCACTGTGCTGGATGCCCTGATGGTCTTCATGACCTCCATCCCATTCATTTTGGGAATCATCAAATCCAATAATACAATGCTGTATTCATCCGCAAAAAATTTTTCGCAGGCGCTCTCCCCGTCATAGGCAGTCACCACCTCAAAATTTTCCGTCATGAGGAAGTTTTTCAGCATCTCGCTGATTTCCGTGTCATCCTCTACCAGTAATATTTTCATTCTTTTGCTGTCCTTTCCTGTATCACATGCATCTAAAACACATTTTTGTCCGCTGTATTCATCCATTCGTTTACCCTTTGCCATTTTAGTGGCAAGTACCAATATTATATCATAATTTTATTATAGCACACTTTCTGATTCCGCGTACATATTATCGAGAGAATGCAGACAGCGTCAGAACTGTTTTAAACAGTTCTGACGCTTGACGGATTGTAAATGTCGGCAATCAGGTATTCAAAACGCTCATTGCCCATCTGCGGGTCAATGTTGATGCCAAACATTCCGCACACATGCTCTCCTCCTCCAGAGGCGTAATGCTCCTGCCAGAATGCGGGAACCTCCTGCCTTGCATTTTCATAGCCGAACACCCTGGATGCCGCCAAAACGGAAAAAGCCTCCTTGTCTGTAATTCTGTAATCCATCGCATAACCACCTTTCAATGATATTGATAATTGCAGCGGTGCGAACGCCTTGAGCATGGTTTTGTCCCTGCGCGCAGCCGACGGCGAATACCCATGAAACCGGGTAAATGCCTTCGTAAAGCTATCCGGGGAATCGTATCCATACTTCATGGCAAGCGCCGTCACCGTGACATCACTTCCCATCAGTTCCTCCCCGGCAAGCGCCAGCCTGCGGTTCCTGATATACTCTGTTATGGAATATCCGCACAGAATACTGAATCCCTTATGAAAATAAAACGGAGAAATATGGACGTGCGCCGCCACGTCATGCATTGTAATCTCCTCCGTGATACGGCTTTCCATAAAACTGACCGCTTCCCTGACCGCCTCTGTCCATTCCATGCCCATCTGCCTCCTTCGCTGTGATTCCAGTATACAGATTATCCGTCACCCTGTCCCGACTTTGTTTGCTTCCTTTTGTCCTGAACCGTTATTATGTCTATTTTTATGCGCTTTTCTTTAAGGGAAACAGGTGATTTCTGGTTCTGTCACCCTGAATCTTATGGTGCAGCTTATTGATGTCATGTGCAAACGCCATTCGACATTTTCCATTCTGCAAAAAACGCGCCAAATGTCCGATACCGCTCCTCCTTGTCAGGTCTTACAGCCCTCCGTGCAACTTGATAACTTTCCTCATTTAATATCATATTTATACAAAACTCAGTCAAAAAATGAAATGCTTCCATTTTCTGATGAAGTGATTGTCATTATCTTACCACAATCACCAATAAAATAAAACAAATTCTTTGACATGGGCAACCGGAGAAATAGACAGTTCAAGATGTATAGGTTATTTGGATGCAGTTCCTTAGTTCTATGATAAAATGTTCATAATGAATAACTAAATAACCTCTATCTTATCAGCTGACAAGCAGCAGACAATTGCGTATTTGGAAAGCTCAGGCAAAATAAATCATATACAATAAATACTATAACAAATCTTTCGTCTCCACATTGCAGACAGACAGATAAACTGACACCGCGGCAGCCACAAACAGCATTGCATAAAACGTCATATTATTCACCAAAGTCGCTCCTCCAATATTACCCTGCGTGAGGAATACAATAATAACCGACGCGACAATCGCTGCCCTGGAAGATTTCATTTTTAAACCAATCGGAAGTGCAATAAAGCTAATACTTACCATCGCCGCTGAGCTAAGAACCATATCCAGCCAGAAGGACAGCTCCCCGGCCGGAATACTCTCTGCTGTTATGCCTATAGAGGATTTTGCCAGAATCAAAACGAGATAAATCACGACTTTGCTGCCCACCATCGCCAGAAAATTAAAAATCCACACCGCACTAACCTTTGCCAGAATAATCTTCCTGCGCTTAATCGGGTACGAAAACATGAGATTCATGGTCTTTTTTTCGTAGGCGCCCACAATATATGCCGCAATCATTACGCCGGTAAAAATAATGTAAGACATATGGACAAACAGCCCCACTGAACTGTCCAGCATCCCTTTTCCATAAGACTCTGCCGTCTCCTTCGTCTCTAGTTCCCGCGCTGCCATCAGTATAAAGACCAGTAGAACCGTCGTCGTTATCACCGCATTTCGGATATACTTCAAAATATTATTTTTCTTCCATTCCAGTCGAATCAGCTTCATCATAATACTGCACCCTCCTCTGTCATTTTCAGGAAATAATCCTCCAAGCTTTCTGATTTCCTGCCGATAAAATCAATTGCCACATTATTCAATGCCAGTGTCTTTGACAGCGCACTTGTCTGAATCTGGTCGTCATAGATGCGGATATGATGCTCGTCAACCACCTTGAAATTCTTCAGTTCCAGCTTGTCAGCCAGCACATACGCCGCATACTTTGTATCCGCCACAGCAAGCTCTATGTATGCAGTATTCATCTCTGAAATTTCCTGCATGGAGCTTTCGCGTATCATTTTGCCATGGGCAATAATCCCAACCGTGTCCGCAATGCTCTCCACCTCTGAGAGGATATGGCTGGAAATAATAATTGTTATCCCATATTCCACGCACAGCATCCTGAACAAATCCCGCAGCGATTTCATGCCGGCAGGGTCCAGACCGTTTGTCGGCTCATCAAGCACCAGAAGTTCTGGTCTGCAAAGAATTGCGCGGGCGATGCCAAGGCGCTGCTTCATCCCCAGGGAATACCGCTTAACCTGCTGGTCACCTGCCTCCAGAAGCCCAAGCATTTTAAGGGCGTTATCCACACTGCCGGGCGTATGATAGCCCATATATTCGCAGTGCAGTCTGAGGTTCTCCCTGCCGCTCATATGCTCATAAAAACACGGAAACTCGATGATGCCTGCCATTCTCTTAAGCACCTCATAGGAGGTCGGCGTCAGGGTTTCCCCAAACAGCTCGATCGTCCCATAAGTCGGTTTCCAGAGATTTGTGAGCATCTTCATCACCGTCGTCTTACCTGCGCCGTTTGGCCCCAGAAACCCATAGATTTCCCCCTTTTTTACATGAAGACTGATATCCTTTACAATCTCCCTGCCATCAATGATTTTCGTCAGCTGGTTCGTCTGTATCATATTTGTATTTGGCATCCTAAGTGCCTCCTTTCCCTTGCGTGCACTTCTTTAAAAAAAGCTTTCCCTCACGCTTACATATGATTATATCAGCCTGTATTTTCAAAACTGTTGACCAATTCTTACGAATTTCTTTCGCGTTCACTGTGAATTTACCCATTTTTGAATCGCTGCCCGCATAAAATCATCTCCTTCCGTGCATTCAGTATATAAAACAAAAAAGAAGAACCTCTTTCAAATGCAGTCTGACGAGTCGCCATTTACTTCTTGTACCTTTTCTTATTTCTAATCTTGCGAGAAAAGTAAAGGACTTTTTATATAAAGTTAGCACATGGATAGACAACACTGGCTCTTGGCAGAATAGGAATAAAAAACTTGATTCATAGTCGGGATTATGGTACCTTAAATAAAAAAGAGAAAGGAAAAACTCTTATGCAGGCTCATATCGTCGTAAAAGCTGTACTGCTCAATCACGCACTTGGAAAAGCGCTCCTACTCCGCCGAAATCCTGATGATTTTGGCAACTGGGAGGGACCGGGCGGCGCTGTGGAAGAAAACGAGACTTTGGAGGAAGCAGTCATGCGGGAAGTTCTCGAAGAGACAGGACTTTCCGTGACTCCTGAACGGATTTTGTATGCTTCACTGGATAGCATTCACAGAAAAAAGGTGGTCTTTCTTGTCTATCTTTGTTCGACAACACAAGAGCATGTCCACCTGAGCGGTGAGCATGTCGAGTACCGCTGGGTGGACAAAACAGAATGCGAATCAATGCTCCATGGCGGTATTGCCAGGGATTTTAAAAAATACGGGGTCTATGGGCTGGAATGGTAAACATGTTTTTCCTGAATTCCCTTATGCACATACCTATCCAGTATGTCCAATATATTCGTCTCATAAATATTCCCGCCTAGCAGACCACCGTCCGGCTCGACGCATATCGCCTGAATATCCATGGGATTTTCCTCGTAAGGACTGGTATAGCTTTTATCCATGTCATAATAATCGCCCAGATATTTCAATGCATTTCCTGTGGGAATAATCACATTTCCATCTGACTGCGGGATACCTATGGATTCAAACACTGACAGTATTTCAACCGTACGGCTGTTGTATGGATTATTGTGCCCCCTATCGACAAGCCATGCAGGATGGACACGCACCCAGACTCCAAGCCGTTTCAGTTCTGCTGCAAATTCAATGACTGGCACAAGTGGTATTATTTCCTGATGAAAAGCATCCACAGAGAGAAGAATTGCATTGACACCGCAGCGTGCAAGCTCCCGGGCAGTCTGTTTTATTATCATATCGTCCTTGCTGAAAAATCCGTTTGTGATAAGCTGCCGCTTCGGAATATGCAGTTCCTTTGCCGCAGCGTGCACTGCATATACAGTCTCCGGATAGAGCAGCGGCTCGCCGCCAAATGTCATGACCGAAGTGACATCATATCTCCCTGCGACATCACGCACGACAGATGCTGCCATATCGCCATCAATATGTTTTCCCACATCGCTATGCTCCTCCTCGGAGCAATGCTTACAGCGGCCTGTACAGGCATAGGTAATTAAAAATTCAATACGGTTTAAATTTTTTACATATTCATTCATTTCAGCAACCTTCCCCCTTACCATGTATTTTTATACAATTACCGCTTCCCTGTGATAATCCGTCACATCACTGCCTAACTTCTGGTACAGCTCCTCCACCGCGACACCCTGTTCATGGACAGCCAGCAGCTCGCTGTCTGTCACACCGATTAACGCCACAAATGAAACAGTTCCATTCGGTGTCTCGATTGTCCGCAGCTCCTTGTCAGGAATCGTGATAAAACCCGTAATATTGGACTGCATCTGTACATCAATCCCCTGTTTCTGCCCGGTGTAAATGTATTCATATGCCTGAAACAATTCCCCTGATGTAAATGTAATCCGCGCAATCTGCTGCAAGATGCCGCAGATACATTGTATTTCTGCCTCTTCATCCGCATAGGCATCCTTTTTTAGCTTGAATGTAAATTCCATCCCATAACCACTGATTTCTTTTTCATCGGACTCCTTTTCGTATAACTCCGTCAATCCAAACGTGACGAAATGCCAGTATTCCCCGCCATCATAGATGCTGATACCGTCAAGCGGGTCTTTTCCCCCCAGACACCATTTAATCAGCGTGCCATAATGTTTGGGATTCTTCTGGTCTGGATAAACCCGCTCACATTCCTTCGTAATCGCGTCCCAGCCAAATGTCTGTACGCCTCCGTTTTCTTTTTGTTCCATAATCAATATCCTCCTAGCGTCAAGTACCAACATTGTATCATAATTTTTATTATAGCACACTTTCTGATTCCGTGTGCCCATTGATACTTTTTTATCGCCATACACTGCCAAAAACGCCAGAATCGTTTTAAACAGTTCTGGCGCTCTTTCAAACTATTGACCACTTCTTACGAATTTCTTTCGCGTTCGCTGTTTTCTTTTACATATGCCAGCGGACTTCTGCCTGAACAAAAGCTGGCACCTGTAATAACACTGATACTATATTATGGAGATGATGACCTTCCTGACAATATCTGCGCCATGCTGAATATGCCGAAAGAAAAAGAACTCCATAAGTACATACAAAACTACAATCTCAACGTAATCCGATTAAAGAAATTTACTCAAGAACAGGCAAATCTGTTTCGTTCTGACTTTTCCTGTATTGCAAAATTTCTGGCAAAATCGTATATAAAAAAGAACAATTGAATATGTTGAAAGAAAGCAGCCAAACGCTGCTTCATACAAGAGACACTTTATTTACGCTGGCAGCAATCACCAAAGACCAACGATATTTAACATTGAACGGCACAGACAAGGAGGAATCAAAAATGTGTGAAATAGCAGATGCCTTAGAAAAAATGGGCTACGATAAAGGAATCGTGGACGGCAAAGATTTCGAGCGCGAAAACGGTATTAAATCCATGATAGAAGCCTGCCAGGAGCTGAATATAGCAAAGGCTGTTACTTATGAAAAAATAGCCGAAAAATACAGTCTTCCTCCCGATAAAGCCACAGAATATATGGAAAAATACTGGATTTAACCGCTCACCTCCTCCCTGATACGCAAAACACCACAAGCCCGATCAGCATCACCAGATAAAAGCTGATTCCTCTTGTGATGCACACCGACACGACAAGCGTATTCCCGACAAAAATATCGCGAAACACGCTGCGGTACATTGCCTCCGAAATCCCCTGTGCGCCAGGGACAGGAAGCATGTCCACCGCGATGTAGACAGCCGCCTGCACCAGCACAACATCCAGAACTGCCGTGCCGGAAAGTCCCAGCCCGCGGTACACCACAGCCGTCAGGACAAACACACTGCACCGCTGTACAAATGTCCCCGCGATTGTGGTTACAATCAGACGTTTATGCTTCCGCAGAAAATCAACAGTCTCCCGATAGCCGGACAAAAACAGCTCCACCCTATCTCGTCTGGATTCCGTTTCTTTCCACAGCCTCAGATGTATCATCACCTTTTCAATCCCGCAAAAACAGCTCCAGATGATTCCCGGTGAAAACATTACCATCAGCAAAACCGCCACCAACACAACATTTAAAAGCAGTCCCAGAAAATACAATCCAAAATACCCACGCAGATATGTCCTTAATGGCTTTCTCCAAAACAGTACGATGCCAATTCCAATTAATACCAGCACAAACTTATAAATGACAGCAACCGTCATCAGGACAACAGAGGAGGCGGAAAGCGCATTGCCGTCCCGCCGCATATAATACAGCTGCATCGGCTGTCCGCCTGTAGCCGATGGCGTGATACCCGAAAAGAAAAAGCCGATAAATGAATATGACATACAGCGCAAAAGCGTTGGCTGCTCCCCGATTCCTCTTAAAAGATACCAGATCATGCAGCCCTCTCCTGCCACAAAAAAAACTGCCAGAAAAACTGCTGCCGCCATATGTGTTCCTGACATCTGCCTGACCGCTGCCACAATCTTTGTAAAATCCTGCCCACGAAAAACACTCCAGAACGTCAGTGCCATGACAACGGCAAAAATCACGGCATTGACAATCAGCCTGCGCATCCCCTTCTGATTTCTTCCCTTCATACGCACATGCTCCCGCCATGTATACGCTCGGAAAAACCATCCGGCATCCCAGATACAATTTGTGACAGTTCCCCCTCAAATATAACACGCATATTCTGATCTGCATAAAAGTCCTTCGGTGTTACCAGTGAAAAATGCTTTCGAAAATGCATGACGCCGTTTTCCTCCAACACGCTTGCGACATAAGATGAACAAGTATATTGATTCCTGATAAAAAAAGGAATCTCCGCCACAATAAAAGGCAGCCCAAGCACCGCATAGCGAATGCAGAACCGTTTCCGATAGTCCTCCTGCATTCTCTCCCAAATCGCCCTCTTCTGCACATCCGTACATTCCACCTCGCATATCCGATAAAATGCTGTCGGAAACGCATCCAAAATCCTGTCCTTACGCTCCTTTTCAAATCCGGCAAACACCGGAATTGCCGGATTGCGCCGTCCCACGCTGTAAGCCTCCTTCAATTCCGCATCAAAACCAAGCACGACATGAATATACCTCTGCTTTAAAAATCTTCGTATCAGCGCCGCGAAAAAACCCGGTGTATCCACAAGCGCAATATAAATATATGCCATATGCCACCCTCCTTTTTTATTATGAGCGGTCAGTCTTTTCGACTGCCAGAATAATTCTATTGAAACTGATAGATTTTCCTCGCAAGCCTGTAACCGCCTACCGTGGCAAGCTTCCCCAGTTTTCCGGGCAGATTTGTAAATCCGCTGAGCTTTGTATAGCGCAGTCGATAGTACAATCCGGGATTGCTTTTTTTGATATCCGCCCAGAGTTCCAAATGCCTGTTTCTCGCCTGCTCGTCCCCTTTGAGCAGCAAATGTATCGAAGAAATTGCCATCATAATCGAAACATTGCGGCACATATAACCGGCAAGTTTGGGATACCTCCTTTTTACTTTCCGCAAATCCACGCTCTCCGCAACCATTTTCGTCACCTTAATCTGCTGTTCAATCCGCGACATCAAAACCTTTTCATTAACAGACTGGTCATCCCTGCCCAGATAATACTGATACAGGCTGCAATGCATGTAATAAAGCGTCTGTACATAAGGCAGCGGACAGTACGCAAACAGATTATCCACATAAAATGTATGCTCCGGCAAAACCACTCCCGACTTGTGCAAAATCTCCGTCCGATAGACCAGCGCATGCATTACCAGATACTGTGCAGGGCGGAACGTTCCGATTTGATCCCATGTGCAAACCTTTTCCTCCGGAAAAACATTCTTGAAATGAATCGTCCTTTTTGTCCCTTTGTCCAGATGGTTGTATGTATAATCACAAATCAGCAAATCAGGGCCAAATCCCTCGTCACACCACCCCGCTATCTTTTCCAGAAGCGCCCTGTAGGCATCCTCCTCCAGCCAGTCATCAGAATCCACCACCTTAAAATACATTCCCGTGGCAAGCGCAAGCCCTCTGTTGACGCCGGAACCATGCCCGCCGTTCTCCTTGTGCACCACGGTCACAATCCCAGGAAACCGTCTGGCATATTGCTCCGCAATCTCCCCTGTACGGTCTGTCGAACCGTCATTGACAATGATAATCTCCACATTTTCCCCGCCAATGACAAGCGAGTCCAGACAGCGCTCCATATAATCCTCTGAATTAAAACAAGGTACAGTAATCGTTAAATGTTTCATAAAAATCCCCTTTCTTCACCAGATTCTATAAAACATTATAACGGCTATACTTTTCAAAACCCTTGACGAAATCTTATTATTTTCTTAATTGACTTGAAAAAATAATTTAAATCCCCGTCATGCGGGATAATTTTTTTTTCCGCATACACTCGAATATTCTCGTTACAGTCATGCTGCATTTCTTCCAATAACTCCCTTGTCAGCATCCGTCTGCACCCCATCTCTTTCACTACATACTCCCGGCAGAAGGAACACAAAGTATATTGATACATATAAGTGCACCTCGACTAAATAACGTGTTTTTTCAATCGTCTGTTGTAAACAGGGTGGTGTCCGCC
>Ga0137306_101624_pt1 | contig 21980 bp, 21 predicted proteins | sample Inofroosms_March_FD_97187 | JGI IMG/M metagenome (GOLD analysis project Ga0137306, IMG submission 97187) | Mouse cecal microbial communities from Vienna, Austria - N-Acetylneuraminic and N-Acetylglucosamine D2O microcosms_March | ecosystem: Host-associated > Mammals > Digestive system > Large...
TTGTCCAGTTTATTATGAATGACTACCTGCAGAAGAACGGCTTTGTGATGTCCGACTGGAAGGGCGAGCCCGCATTCCGTGCGGGAGACCCGGCATTGGAAGGGTATAAGTATCTGAAATGGGGATACATGAATGGAGTTCTTCATCTGGAGGCATGGATGAAGGGAACCTTTGGAGGAGAATGGGATCTGGAGGGGTTTGCCGGATCTCTGCAAAAGAAGCCTTACAGAGAAAGCTTAGAGCAGCTATTTGGAATTTTGCAGCAGCCTCTGCCACAGGGACAGCAGATGCCGCAGGGTTATCCAATCCCGGTCCAGACGACGGATAATACCGGAGCCGCTACAATGGCGCTGATATTTGGAATTCTGGCAGTGGTAACAGGATTTCTGATCCCGATTATCGGCATTTTGTTCGGATGTCTTGGATTCTCAAGGGCAAGAATGGGCGGCGGCTCCAGTAAGGCAGGGATGGCGAAGGCCGGAAAGATACTCTGTATTATCGGCATCGTTGTGTCAATCATCATGTGGGTGCTTAGTTTTACGTTAACGATGGGCATGCTGTAAAACAGCGGAAAACATCCTCCGAAGCGGGGGATGTTTTTTTTGCGCTCATTTTTATTCGATAGAAATTACGATTGGAGGGAATCATTTACGGCAGAAAAAGGGGCAAGGAAAGAATAGAAAAAGATAATTCTTATAATTGACAAAAAGTTTAATAAGAGTATAATTAATTCAGTATTTAGGTTTAGTAAAAATTTATTTTTGGTTTAGAAATATTGTGAATCGGAAGAAAAGGAGGGGGAACCTTATGGAGATTGATTATGTAAATGAGCAGATTGGAAAGAAGATCAGGGACTTAAGGAATCGGAATGGATTTACCCAGCAGGAGCTGGCAGACAGGACGGAGCTTACCAAGGGATTTATCTCACAGCTTGAGCGGGGGCAGGTGTCTCCGTCTGTGGTAACCCTTCTGGATCTGATCGAGTGTCTGGGAACCACGGCTTCCGAGTTTTTTAAGGAAGCGGAGGAAGAACATATTGTATTTTCGGAGGAAGGGTTTTTCGAGAAGGTGGATGAGGCGGGCAACAGCATCCAGTGGATCGTTCCTACTGCCCAGAGATACCAGATGGAGCCGCTTCTGGTGGTGGTGGAGCCCCATCAGAGTCTTTTTGAGGATAAGCCCCATGACGGGGAGGAATTCGGATATCTGATATCCGGCAGGCTGACACTGTATCTGGGGGATAAGACTTATCAGGTGAAGGCTGGGGAGAGCTTCTATTATCCGGCAAAGCGGGAGCACCGCATTGCGAATCCGGGAAGCAGGCCGGCGAAGTTTATCTGGGTCAGCACACCGCCCACATTTTAGATGAAGATTAGAGGATGAGAAATGGATAAAAGGACGAACATTATTGAGTTAAAGCATATTACAAAGACCTATGAGGACGGGTTTTCTGCAGTGGAGGATTTTAATCTTGAGGTGAAGCAGGGGGAATTTATTACCTTTCTGGGACCCTCCGGGTGCGGGAAGACCACCACTCTGCGGATGATCGCGGGATTTGATATTCCCACAGAGGGGGAGATCCTGCTGAACGGAAAACCGATTACGGACCTGCCGCCCAATAAAAGGCCGATCAATACAGTATTTCAGCGGTATGCTTTATTTCCGCATATGAATATCTATGAGAATATTGCTTTTGGGCTGAAGCAGCGGAAGATGCCGAGAGCCGTGATTGAGAAAAAGGTGAAGAAGGTACTGGAGCTGGTGGATCTGGAGGGGTTTGAGAACCGGAGGACGGATACCTTATCCGGCGGGCAGCAACAGAGGGTCGCCATTGCAAGGGCGGTGGTGAACGAACCGCAGATCCTGCTTTTAGATGAGCCTCTCGGAGCGCTGGATTTGAAGATGCGCAAGGAGATGCAGCTTGAGCTGAAGGAGATGCACAGGGAGCTTGGCATCACCTTTATTTATGTGACCCATGACCAGGAGGAAGCCCTTACCATGTCGGATAAGATCGTGGTCATGTCAGAGGGAAAGATGCAGCAGATCGGCACGCCGGAGGATATTTACAACGAACCGGTAAATGCCTTTGTAGCCGATTTTATTGGGGAGAGTAATATTTTTAATGGAATTATGACAGGGAAGCTTAGGGCGCGTTTCTGTGGCGGCGAGTTTGCCTGTGTAGATGATGTGGAGGAGGGAACCCATATTACGGCGGTGGTCCGCCCGGAGGATGTGGCATTAACTTCACCTGAGCGGGGAACCATAAGAGGAATTGTTACTTCCGTTATTTTTAAAGGAATGCATTATGAGATTACTATAGAATCCGGGAAAAACGAGATTGTGGCGCAGTCTGTGCATTCTGCGGCAGTGGGAGAACGGGTAGGTATTAGGGTGGAGCCGGATAATATCCATATCATGCTTGCAGAGGATCACACGAATATTTTCAAGGCGGAAATCAATAAGAATTATGGGCTGGAGTACAACGGGAGAATATTAAATGCCAGACTGACTGATATGATCAAGGGAAGCAGAGAGGATGAGAACGGAACTCTCTTAGATGCCAACGGGCTGGAGATTGACAGGCAGAAAATCAGAGTTATGGTATCCATCCAGCCTCAGGATATCCGGATGACGGATGAGATAGAACAAGGGCTGGTACAGGGCTATATCAGCAATTTGATCTACAAGGGAGACCATTACAGCTATGTGATCCATACGGATCTGGAGCAGGACTTCGTGGTGGACGATGAGTATCTGTGGAATATGGAGGATCAAGTGGGGCTTTTGATGCCGGAAGAGAAGATGACCTTTACGGTCAGAAGATAGGAGGATGCCATGAATAGTTTTAAGTTTTCCAGAAAGGTTCTGGGAATCCCGTATGCTGTGTTTCTGCTGGTTTTTGTGGCGGCGCCGCTGGCTGTGCTGCTGTATTTTGCCTTTACCAATGGACAGGGTCAGTTTACGGCAGAGAATCTGACGGGATTTTTTACCGACCCGAATACGCTCGGGACGTTGTTTTACAGCTTCGGCATTGCAGTGGTTACAACGGCTGTATGCCTGCTCCTGGCCTATCCGGCGGCCTATATTCTTGCGTCGGGCAGATGGAAGGCAAAATCGGTGCTTATAATGCTGTTTATCATTCCTATGTGGATCAACTTTTCGTTGCGGATTACGGCATTGAAGGAGATTCTTACCTGGCTTGAGGGAAATCTGGCATATCATCCTTTTTTGAATACGGTGATCGGCATGACCTATGATTTTCTGCCATTTATGATCCTGCCGATCTATACCGCCATTTCCCGCCTGGACGGCGCATTGCTTGAGGCGGCGAGGGATTTAGGGGCAGGAGAGGCACAGGCTTTTTTGAAGGTGACCCTGCCGTTATCTGTGCCTGGGATCATAAGCGGAGTGTCTATGGTATTTCTGCCGGCTATGACGAACTATGTGGTGCTGGATATGCTGTATAACAGTACATATATTATGGGAAGTCTGATCGGAAGCTATTTTGCGGCGTATAACTGGCATGGAGGCTCAATGATCGCGCTGATACTTCTTGCAATTATCTGTCTGTTTACGCTGTTTACCAGTGGAATGGAGGAGGAGAATGTGAGAGGAGGGACGCTATTGTGATAAGAAAAATATGGAAAAGTACGGTCATGACAGCCATCCTTCTGTTTTTGTACCTTCCAATTCTGGTGCTTGCGGTATACAGCTTTACAGATGCCTCGAACATCGGGGCTATCCGCGGGTTTTCTCTCCAAAATTATGTGACGCTGTTTACTACGCCGGAACTGGTACGGATGATCCTGGGTACCATTGTGCTTGCCCTGTCGTCTGCGGCGATTGCGACGGTCCTCGGCACACTGGGAGCAATCGGTTCTTTCTATTCCAAAAAGGGAATGGCGTCTGCGATTACCACCATGAACCAGATTCCGGTGGTCAATGCGGATGTGGTGACGGGATTTTCCATTTGTATCCTGCTGGTTGTAGTGCTCGGCGTCAGCAAGGATACCTTTATTCCGCTGGCCGCAGGGCATGTGACGCTCTGTGCACCATTTGTGTTTCTGTCGGTGATTCCGAAGCTGAAGCAGATGGATTCCAGCATTTATGAGGCGGCGCTGGATCTTGGCGCGTCTCCGTTTACCGCACTGGTCAAGGTTGTGATCCCCCAGATTATGCCGGGAATTGTCTCCGGCTTTGCCCTTGCAGTCACCCTGTCTCTGGATGATTATTTTGTGGCTACCTATACGAAGCCTGCTACCTTTGACACCATCAGTACTTATGTGGTAAATGCAACCAAGGGAGCCCAGACTACCATTAAAACAGCCTTGTGGGCCTTGTCTACAGTGCTGTTTCTGGCGGTTGCATTGACGGTGGCCGTGATGAATGTACGGGCGGAAAAGAGAAGCCGGGAAGGGAACGGTGTGTGATGACAGAAAAGAAGAGAAAAATTGCTGCAATCCTTGCGTGCTGTATGACTGTTTCCCTGCTTCCAGCCTTTTCCATGAGGGCGGAGGCCTCTGGGAACGGGGAAGAGGATAAGGGCAGGGAGGTTACCCTGCGGGTTTCCAACTGGGAGGAATACATTGACTTGGGAGGCTGGGACGAGGAGGAAACTATCGAACTGGACAGCGGGGATGTGATCGGTGAGCGTTCAATGATTGAGGATTTTAAAGAGTGGTATTACGAGACATACGGAATCCGGGTAAAGGTGGAATATTCTACCTTTGGTACGAATGAGGACTTATATAATATGCTGACTCTCGGAGACACCTTTGATCTGGTGTGCCCGTCGGAGTATATGATCATGAAGCTGATGACAGAAAACAGGCTTCTGCCGTTATCGGAAGAGTTTTTTCATACTTCGGATAAGAACAATTATTATATAAATGGTGTATCGCCTTATATACAGTCTGTTTTTGAAAATAGCGAGATTGACGGAAAAAAGTGGAGTGATTATGCCGCAGGGTATATGTGGGGGATTACCGGGATCGTGTATAATCCGGAGATGGTAAGCGGGGAGGAAGCTTCCAGCTGGAAAATATTAAGCGACCCGGCTTTTCACAGACAGATTACCATCAAGGACAATGTACGGGATTCTTATTTTGCGGCAGTCGGCGCTATTAAATCTGATCTGCTTACTTCGGAGGAATTTTTAAACAGCCCGGATTATCTGCAGAATCTGGAAAGAGAGATGAATGATACTGCGCCGGAAATCATCAGTAAAGTGCAGGAATATCTACAAGACGTGAAAGATAACTGCTATTCCTTTGAATCGGATTCCGGCAAGGCAGATATGATTACCGGCAAGGTGGCGGCAAATTATCAGTGGTCCGGGGATGCGGTCTATACCATGGACCAGGCGGATGAGGATGATTTTACACTGGCATTTGCTGTGCCGGAGGAATCGACTAATATTTATTTCGACGGATGGGTGATGCTAAAGAACGGGATTGGGGAGGATGCGGCCAAGCAGCATGCAGCGGAGGCATTTATTAACTTTAACTCCCGGGCAGATAATGTGATCCGGAATATGTATTACATCGGATATACTTCCGTGATCTCCGGAGGAGATGACAGCCGTATTTTTGAGTATGCGGATTGGTGCTATGGTGCAGAGGACGGGGAAGAAGCGGTTATGGACTATGACCTGGGCTATTTCTTTTCGGATGGGGAAGAAGACGGGGAATATATAATCAGCGCGCCTGCAGATCAGGCATACCGCCAGCTTTTTGCACAGTATCCCACGGAGGAGGCCATTTCCCGGTCTTCGATCATGGCGTGCTTTGATGAAGAACAGACAAAAGCCATCAATCAAATGTGGATCAATGTCCGGTGCTACAACATCCATGATATGCCGGGATGGGTGAGGGTGTTTGCCATAGCCGCGGTCTGTGTGGCGGCAGGGATCGGAATCTGGCGGAAAAAGCATTCTTTCTACAGATAGCAGAAGAGTGAAATATATTTTATAGAAACAGGCTGATCGGGAAATAAATCGAGCTAAAAGGGATTGTCCTGCATTGTGGATTTCATTTAGCTGTGCTATAATGTCTACCGGTATTAGAATATGGGTATAATTAAGTATTCGGTTAAGACGGATGTTTTTGAAATGCCAGTTAGCTTTTGAGGATGATATAGAAAGAGATTGCAGGAGTGTTAAAAGAATGCCAGAGCTTACAAATGAAATCAAGGAACAGATTAAGAAGAGAAGAACCTTTGCTATTATCTCCCACCCGGATGCAGGTAAGACCACGCTTACAGAGAAGTTCCTGCTGTACGGAGGGGCGATCAACCAGGCCGGAAGCGTGAAGGGTAAGGCAACCGCAAGGCATGCGGTGTCTGACTGGATGGAGATTGAGAAGGAGAGGGGGATCTCGGTTACCTCCTCTGTGATGCAGTTTAATTACGGAGGATACTGTATTAATATTCTGGATACGCCGGGGCATCAGGATTTCTCGGAGGATACCTACCGTACCCTGATGGCGGCGGATTCTGCGGTAATGGTGATCGATGCGTCCAAGGGCGTGGAGGCTCAGACCAGAAAGCTGTTTAAGGTATGTACCATGCGCCATATTCCGATTTTTACTTTTATCAACAAGATGGACAGGGAGGCGCTGGATACCTTTGAACTTCTGGATGATATTGAAAATGAATTGGGGATCGCTACCTGCCCGGTAAACTGGCCTATCGGTTCAGGTAAGCGCTTTAAGGGCGTGTATGACCGGAATAAAAAGGAGATCGAGCTGTTTTCAGACACCAGAAAGGGAACGACACAGGGGAAGGTAAGAAAAATTGCAGTTGATGACCCGGAGGTGGACAGCCTGCTTGAAGAGGGGCAGAGAGAGCAGCTTGCAGAGGAGATTGAGCTGCAGGACGGTGCAGGAGCAGAATTTGATCAGGAGCTGGTAAGTCGTGGAGAATTGTCGCCGGTGTTTTTCGGCTCTGCGCTGACTAACTTTGGTGTGGAGACGTTCCTGCGGCATTTCCTTCAGATGACCACATCGCCGCTGCCGAGAAAGTCGGATCAGGGACTCATCGACCCGATGGAGGAGCCGGATTTTTCTGCTTTTGTCTTTAAGATTCAGGCGAACATGAATAAGGCTCACAGAGACCGGATCGCTTTTATGAGGATCTGTTCGGGAGCCTTTGATGCAGGTATGGAGGTGCACCATATCCAGGGCGGGAAGAAGGTGAGGCTTTCCCAGCCTCAGCAGCTGATGGCCAGCGAGCGGAAGATGATAGAGAATGCCTACGGCGGGGATATCATCGGTGTGTTTGATCCGGGGATTTTTTCCATCGGAGATACGCTGACGGTTTCCCAGAAGAAATATACTTATGAGGGGATCCCGACCTTTGCGCCGGAGCATTTTGCCAGGGTGCGTCAGATGGATACCATGAAGCGGAAGCAGTTTATCAAGGGGATCAACCAGATCGCCCAGGAGGGTGCGATCCAGATCTTCCAGGAATACAATACGGGCATGGAGGAGATTATTGTGGGCGTGGTAGGCGTGCTGCAGTTTGACGTGCTCAAGTACCGTCTGGAAAACGAATATAATGTAGATATCCGTCTGGATAACCTGCCCTACGAGCATATCCGCTGGATTGAGAACGAGGATGTAGACTTAGATAAGCTGAAAGGAACCTCAGACATGAAAAAAATCAAAGACCTGAAAGACAGGCCGCTGCTCCTCTTCGTCAACGACTGGAGTATCCGCATGGTTCTTGAACGCAACGAAGGGCTGGTGCTCTCGGAATTCGGCCGGTCATAGGATTTTTGCTGTTACACCGCATACCGTCTGCCTTGCCCCGTACCGCAGTTTCCGAAGACGCAGGGCAAGGCAGACGGTATGGGAACGATAATGTGGAAAAATTTATGTAAATAATTGACTTTATGGTTTGCAATTGCGGATAAATTTGTTATAATCGTTATATGAGTTTTGGATTCAGCCAATAGGAGGTTTTAGATATGGGAAAAGAGGAAAGAAGCACGTACACAATCGCGAAGGAAGAGAGTGTGGGCGAAGTGAAGATTGCAGATGAGGTTGTAGCTTCTATTGCAGCCTTTGCGACGATGGATGTGGAGGGAGTCGCTTCCATAGGCGGCAACGAAAAGGAAAAGGGAAGACTCAGCATGAAGGCTCCGTCTAAGGGTGTGAAGCTTGACGTGCTGGAGGGAGTTGTTTCAGTGACTCTGACGCTGAATCTGCTGTATGGCTACAGCCTGATTGATGTGTCAAGCCGGATTCAGGAGAAGGTAAAATCTTCGATCGAGAGCATGACGGGACTGAAGGTTGCCGACGTGAATATCCGTGTTGCAGGAGTTGACGTGCCGGAGGAAGTATAAGTGAAGAGGACAGAGCAGAGGGAGCATATATTCAAGCTGGTCTTCGGCGTGGAGTTTCATCCGCCGGAGGAACTGAAGGAGCGGATCCGGCTTTATTTTGAGCAGGAGGAGATTACCGAGGAGCGGGACCGGGAATATATTGCAGAGAAGACAGAAGCAGTAGCGGCCCATGCGGAGGAGATTGACAGCCTGATCAATCAGCACAGTACCGGATGGAAGACGAAGCGCATGAATAAGGCGGATCTATCCATCCTCCGTCTGGCGGTCTATGAGATGAAGATGGATGAGGATGTGCCTGTTTCCGTTGCGATCAATGAGGCGGTGGAGCTCGCGAAGCGGTTCGGAGGTGAGGACAGTTCATCCTTTATTAACGGTGTTCTCGCTAAGCTTGCGGATTAGGCGGGTATTTGAATTATGGCTAATAATGTGTATACAGTAAGACAGGTAAATACTTATATCAAGAATATGTTTACCCAGGACTTTATGCTGAACCGGATTTACATCAAAGGAGAGGTCTCTAACTGTAAATATCATACGTCAGGACATATATATTTTTCGTTAAAGGATGAGTCTGGAACGATTGCCTGTGTCATGTTTGCAGGGCAGCGCGGCGGGCTCTCTTTTCGTATGAAGGAAGGACAGCAGGTGATTGTATTCGGGGCAGTAAGCGTTTATGAGAGAAGCGGAGCCTATCAGCTCTATGCCAGAGAGATCCGGCTGGACGGGGACGGTGTTCTTTATGAACGGTTTCAGGCGCTTAAGAGAGAGCTGGAAGAGATGGGGATGTTTGCCGCAGAGTATAAGCGGCCGATTCCCAGGTTTGCACAGACGGTGGGTGTTGTGACTGCATCTACAGGGGCGGCCATCCGGGATATTATGAATATCAGCGCCAGACGGAATCCGTATGTACAGCTGATCCTCTATCCGGCCCAGGTGCAGGGAGAGGGAGCGAAGGAAAGCATCGTCCGGGGCATCCATATGCTGGAAAAAAGAAAGGTGGATGTCATAATTGTAGGACGCGGCGGAGGCTCTATTGAGGATTTGTGGGCGTTTAATGAAGAAGAGGTAGCGAGAGCTATTTTTGAGTGTCAGGTTCCGATCATTTCAGCGGTAGGACATGAGACGGATACTACGATCGCTGATTATGCGGCAGATCTGCGGGCGCCTACGCCTTCCGCGGCTGCCGAGCTGGCAGTCTGGGATTATGCTCAGTATGCGGAGAGTATTCAGGGCAGCAGGCGGAAACTGGCGCGCCTTATGAGACAGAAGCTGGAGCTGTGCCGTATGAAAGAGAAGGAGCTTCGGGTAAGGCTTTCGCATCTTCACCCGGAGGTAACGCTTAGAGAGCGCAGGAACCGGACTGTGGAGATGGAGGACAGGCTGCGCCGGATAATGGAATACCGGCTGCAGTCAGAGAAGCACAGGCTTGCGATTCTGATTGAACGTCTGAGAGGCGTATCCCCGCTTGAGAAGCTGAGCCAGGGCTACGCTTTTCTTGAGAAGGAGGCGGAGGAAGGACACAGCGTTGTCAGAAGCATCGGTCAGGTGCAGAAGGGAGACAGGCTGTCTGTCTATGTGAGAGACGGAAGGATCCAGGCAGAGGTAACCGGAATCAGGGAGGAAGATTATGAGTAAGAATCAGAAGGATGCTCTGCAGGGAACAGCAGAGGAACTGGGAAACTGCACATTGGAGCAGGTGATTGGAAGGCTGGAGCAGGTGATTTCAGATATGGAAGAGGAGACGGCGCTGGAAGAGTCTTTTCGGATGTATCATCAGGGAATGGAGCTTTTGAGGGCCTGTAATGATAAGATAGATAGGGTTGAGAAACAGATTCTTATATTGGATGAGGAGGGCGGAACGGATGAATTTTAATACTACTGGGGAGCATTCCGCAGATTTTAAAGAACTGAGAAAGCAGAAGATCGAGAGGATTGAAAAAATCCTGACCGCTTATCTTCCAAAGGAGGAAGGTTACCAGAGGGTGATCATGGAGGCAATGGCATACAGTCTGATGGCAGGCGGCAAGCGCCTGCGCCCTATGCTGATGCAGGAGACCTACCGGCTGTTCGGCGGAGAGGGCGGGGTCGTGGAGCCTTTTATGGCGGCTCTTGAGATGATCCATACCTATTCACTGGTGCATGACGATCTTCCGGCTATGGATGATGATGAGCTCCGCCGGGGAAGGAAGACCACCCATGTGGTATACGGAGAGGATATGGGAATCCTTGCTGGCGACGCGCTGCTGAACTATGCATTTGAGACGGCGGCATCGGCATTTGAGGAGTATCCGGAGGAGAGCTTAAGGATTGGGAAAGCAATCGGGATTCTTGGGAAAAAGGCGGGAATCTACGGGATGCTTGGCGGACAGGTTGTGGATGTGAAGGAAACCGGACATTCGGTTGAGAAGGAAGTGCTGGATTTTATCTATGCATTGAAGACCGGCGCCCTGCTGGAGAGCGCCATGATGATCGGCGCGGTGCTTGCAGGCGCGAAGGAGGAAGAAATCCGGATCGTGGAGAAGGCCGCGGGGAAGATCGGGCTGGCATTTCAGGTGCAGGATGACATTCTGGATGTGACCAGCACGGCGGAGGTGCTTGGCAAGCCGATCCACAGCGACGAGAAGAATGAGAAGACAACCTATGTGACGCTGCTTGGAATCCGTGAGGCAGAGAAGGTGGTTGAGAAGGAATCTGTGGAGGCGGTTGAACTGATCCGTGGATTATCCGGAAAGAATCCTTATCTGGAATGGCTTCTGGGCGAGCTGATCCACAGAAAGAAATAGATGGTTATGAGAACGCTTAAGAAGCAGATACAGGAGCGGTTATGAAAGAACGGTTAGATGTATTACTGGTGAAACGAAACCTTGCCGAATCCAGGGAAAAGGCAAAGGCAGTGATTATGTCCGGCAGTGTATTTGTAGAAGGACAGAGGGAGGATAAGGCGGGAGCTTCCTTCCCGGAGGATGTATCGATCGAGGTAAAAGGCCATACGCTTCCCTATGTCAGCCGGGGAGGCCTAAAGCTTGAAAAGGCATTGAAGCAGTTTGATGTGTCCGTAAAAGGGAAGGTCTGTACCGATGCGGGCTCGTCTACAGGGGGATTTACTGACTGTATGCTCCAGAACGGAGCTAAGAAGGTGTATGCTATTGATGTGGGCAGGGGTCAGCTTGCCTGGAAGCTCAGGCAGGATGACCGGGTAGTCTGTATGGAGAAGACCAATATCCGGTATGTGCAGCCGGAGGATCTGGGAGAGCCGATTGATTTTTCTTCCATTGATGTGTCCTTTATTTCCCTGACGAAGGTGCTTCTTCCGATCCGGAACTATCTTCGGGAAAAGGGGCAGGTCGCGGCGCTGATCAAGCCGCAGTTTGAGGCCGGAAGGGAGAAGGTCGGAAAGAAAGGGGTTGTCCGTGAGAAAAGCACCCACGTAGAAGTAATCGACATGGTGAAGGAATATGCCCTGTCGATCGGCTTTGATGTGCTGGATCTGGAGTTTTCTCCCATCCGTGGACCGGAAGGTAATATTGAATATCTGATCCATCTGGAGAAATCCGGAAGGGACACAGGAGAACTTAAGTTTAACGGAGATGTGCGGCAGACGGTGGATGCGGCATTTACCGGATTGGCAAAATAGAGGAATGACTGAGATGGATATGGAGCGGTTTTTTGTAGTTACGAACGATGGAAAAGATAAGGACGGACAGGTTACAAGGAGGGTAAAGGAACTTCTGGAGGGCAGGGGGAAGAGCTGTATTCTCTGCAGGAAGGATGAGCAGAAGAATATCATCCCGGAGAGTGTACCAGAGGAAATGGACTGTGCGGTTGTCATCGGAGGAGACGGCTCTTTGATCGAGGTGGCAAGGCTCTTGAAACGCAAGATCCCCCTTCTTGGGATTAATATGGGAACTCTCGGTTATCTGGCAGAGGTAGAGGTGGAGCGTCTTGCGGAAGCTTTTGACCAAATTCTGGGGGGGCATTATATGACGGAGGATCGAATGATGCTGGAGGGAGATTTTCACGACGGCTCCGGGGACGTGGCATTGAATGATATCGTGCTCTCCAGAAAAGGAGCGCTGCGGATCATTCATTTTAATCTGTATGTAAACGGAGCGCTATTGAATTCCTATGAGGCGGACGGAATCATCCTTTCGACGCCTACCGGATCTACCGCGTACAATCTGTCGGCCGGCGGGCCGATCGTAGAGCCTACGGCAGAGCTGATCGTGGTCACGCCGATCTGCTCCCATGCGCTGAATACCAGCAGCATTGTGCTGTCGGCGGAGGATGAGATACGGATCGAAATTGGGGAGGGAAGACACGGCAGGCCGGAGGAGGTATGTATTTCCTTTGACGGAACCAATACCAGAGAACTAAAAACCGGGCAGACCGTTATCATCCGGAGATCTAAGGTGAGTACAACATTAATGAAGCTGAGCGGGGCCAGCTTTTTAGAGAGACTGGGCAGAAAGATGAAAGGAAATTAGCGGAATGAAAGTAAACAGACATGCAAAGATCGTTGAGTTGATTAACAGGTACCACATTGAAACTCAGGAAGAACTGGCAGAATATCTGAACAGGGAGGGCTTTAAGGTAACGCAGGCTACGGTGTCCAGGGATATTAGGGATCTGAAGCTTACCAAGGCGCCCACGGAGGATGGCAGGCAGAAATACGCGGTGCATCAGACCATGGAGACGGAGATGAGTGAGAAATACATCCGGATCCTGAGGGAAGGATACCTGTCCATGGATCTGGCGCAGAATATCCTGGTGATCAAAACTGTGTCCGGTATGGCCATGGCAGTCTGTGCGGCGATTGATTCCATGAAATGGAATGAGGTAGTGGGAAGCATTGCGGGGGACGATACCATCATGTGCGCCATCCGCAGCGTGGATGATACGATTAAGGTAATGGATAAGATTAGTAAGATTGTTCTGTAAACAGGAGGATATATGCTGCAGAATTTACATGTGAAGAATCTTGCCCTGATCGATGAGATCGAGGTGGAGTTTGGTCCGGGGCTGAATATACTGACCGGTGAGACGGGCGCCGGAAAATCAATTATACTGGGGTCTGTGAATCTTGCCCTGGGCGGGAGATACAGCAGGGATATCCTGCGTAAGGGCGCTCAGTACGGCTTGGTAGAGCTGACCTTTGCGCCGGAGAATGAGAAGCTTCTTAAGAGGCTTGCGGATTTGGAGATATTTCCGGAGGACGGGATGGTCGTGCTCAGCAGACGCCTGATGGATGGGCGGAGCACCAGCAGGATCAACGGGGAAACAGTCACCATGGCGCGCTTAAAGGAGGCGGCGGGGATCCTGATCGATATCCATGGACAGCATGAGCATCAGTCCCTTTTGTACAAGAAGAACCAGCTTCAGATCCTGGATGCCTATGCGGGCGGAAAGCTGAAGGAGGCGGCGGAGCAGGTCAGGGCCTCCTACAGAGCCTATAAGAAATGCCTGGAGGAGTGGGAACAGTCCAGGTTAGAGGAATCGGAGCGGGCAAAGGAGGCTTCCTTTCTGGAATTTGAGGTTCGGGAGATTGAGGAAGCAGAGCTTACAGCCGGGGAAGACGAACAGCTGGAGAGCGATTACCGGCGCATGAACAATGCGAAAAATATCGTAGAAAATGCGGTGGAGGCTTATGAATATACCGGAGGCATGTCGGGAGAGAGCGCCAGCGAGCAGATCAGCAGGGCGATCCGGTGCATGAGCGATGCGGCCAGATATGATGAGAGGGCAGAGGAATTGTATGAGCAGCTGTCGGAGCTTGACGGGCTTCTTAATGATTTCAACCGGGAGCTGTCAGGCTATCAGGAATCCCTGCAGTTTTCAGAGGAGGATTTCCACGAGACAGAGGAACGGCTGAATCAGATCAATCATCTGAAGACCAAGTACGGGAATACGATTGAAGAGATTTTGGAATATTGTGACGAGAAGAAAGAACGGCTTCAGGTATTGGAGGATTATGATCAGTATCTTCTGAAGCTGGAGGAAGAGCTTAAGAAGAACGAGAAGAAGCTTAAGAAGGCATCAAAGGAACTCGGAAAAATCCGCCGGGAGCACGGGAAGCTTCTCACAGAGCAGATCAGTAAGGCACTACAGGACCTGAACTTTGCAGACGTGCAGTTTGAGATCCAGTTCCATGAGCTTGCAGATTATACGGCAAACGGCAGGGATGATGTGGAATTTTTGATTTCCATGAATCCGGGAGAGCCGGTGAAGCCCTTGTCCGAGGTGGCGTCCGGAGGCGAGCTGTCACGGATGATGCTGGCGATCAAGGCTGTTATGGCGGATCGGGATGAGATAGAGACCTTGATTTTTGATGAAATCGATGTGGGCATCAGCGGAAGGACGGCCCAGAAGGTTTCGGAGAAGATGGCGGTAATCGGAAAGAGCCATCAGGTCATCTGTATCACGCATCTTGCGCAGATCGCTGCGATGGCGGATGCACATTACGTCATTGAGAAGACCGTGGAGAAGGGAAAGACCAGAACCGGCATCCGGCTGCTGGCAGAGGATGACACGACAGAGGAACTGGCAAGAATCTTAGGCGGCGCTGAGATTACAGATACGGTACGTGAGAATGCAAGGGAGATGAAAGAGCTGGCCGGGAAGCATAAGCTCCGCTAACTAAAAAATTATTTTTTTTACATAAGCAGAGGAAGAGGGCGTGTCGAAAAGACACACATCTATCATTGTTTCCCTGAGTCAGGAATCCTATAATAAATTCATGATTACATATATACCGGAGGTCAGACATTATAAAGACAGAGATCAAAGTCTTGGGAAGAACGGTTTTTAACGCCGCGGATGAATATGAGATCCGATATTGTGATTAGAAAATAAAATAATAAATTATTGGTGTAAAAATACAAGAATTGCACATAATAAGGCAGGTACATAGGTATCTGCCTTATTTGTTTTCTGCGGAGGGGAAGAACATGAGAAAATTCTGGTATAGACGTATTTTGATTATGATCCTTACACTGGCGGTCAGTGTAGGGGGAAGCTATTTTCTTTTGGAGATACAGAAGAATAAGCTTGAGATGGAGGTTTCAGCAGGCACGTCTGGAAAGCTGGTGATTCCCGGCGGAATGCCGATTGGAATCTATCTGGAGACAGACGGCGTACTGGTGCTTGGCACGGAGGCTGTAGAGGGAATGGACGGCGGAACCTACGAGCCGGCGGCCCATCTGGTACAAGAGGGGGATTACATCATAGGATTGAATGACAGGGAAACGAAAGACAAATCCGAATTGATCGCAGCGGTTAAGTCGTTGAATGATGAGGATGTAATTCTGAAGGTAATACGCAATGACCAGGCCGTTGATATCCGGGTAAAGGCCGTGCAGTGTGCGGTGGATGATTATAAGCTTGGAATCTGGGTAAGGGACAATGCGCAGGGACTTGGTACGATTACTTATCTGACGGCAGACAGCGAATTTGGAGCGCTGGGACACGGCATTCATGATACAGATACGGGGGAGCTTTTGAATATTTCCAGCGGCCGGCTTTATGCAACCAGCATACGGGATGTGCAGAAAGGTGAAAGCGGAGTGCCGGGAGGCATGGAAGGGATTATCGTTTATAATAATTATAATATGCTGGGAAGTATTACGAAGAACAGCGAGGAAGGGATTTACGGAAAGCTTGACCGGGTAGACATGCTGTTTAAAAATGCGGAGCCGGTGGAGCCGGCATCTGCAGAAGAAATAAAAGAAGGAAAGGCGGTCATCCGGTGCAGCATTGAGGGACAGGTGGAGGAATATGAGGTACAGATTACCGGTGTGAACCCAGATGCAAGGGAAATCAATAAAACTATAGAGCTGGAGGTGACAGATTCCCGCCTGCTGGAGCTGACAGGCGGAATCGTGCAGGGCATGAGCGGAAGCCCCATTCTGCAGGACGGGAAGCTTATCGGAGCCGTGACTCATGTATTTGTAAATGACCCGGCAAAGGGCTACGGAATATTGATTGAAGAAATGCTGGAGGAATAGGATCAGCCGGCGGGGCTGATCCCTTCTATGGGATAATGGCTGTCAAAGCAGGCTTTGCAGAGAGGAAGTCCATCTACAGTGGAGGATAAATCCTCTACCCGCATATAGCCAAGAGAATCCGCGCCGATCATCCGGCAGATCTCACCGATAGTATGGGAGGCGGCCAGAAGCTGGTTTCCTGAGGGAACATCCGTGCCATAGTAACAGGGGTATAAAAATGGAGGGGAGCTGATGCGCACATGTACCTTTCCTGCGCCTGCCTGTTTCAGCAGATGGATCAGGCTGGCAATGGTGGTGCCCCGCACGATGGAATCATCGACCAGTATGATGTCTTTTCCCTTTACGGTATCTTTAAGGACGCTCAGTTTCAGACGCACACTGGATTCCCGCTCCTTCTGGGTGGGTTTTATAAAGGTTCTTCCAACATAGCTGTTTTTATAAAATGCAAGTTCAAATGGAAGCCCCGCTTCTTCGGCATAGCCTCTGGCGGCGGTGATTCCAGAGTCGGGAATACCGGTGACGAGATCCGCCTTGGCGGGATATGCCTTTGCCAGTGCCGCACCGGCTCTTTTCCGGGATTTATAGACAGAAATGCCGTCTATCGTACTGTCAAGCCTAGCGAAATAAATGTATTCAAAGATGCAGTGGGCGTGTTTTTCCTGATACATATCCATATTGGATGAGAGTCCTTCCGGAGAGATCGTGACAATTTCTCCGGGGCGTATATCCCTTAAGAATTCTGCACCGATTGCAGTCAGGGCGCAGCTTTCTGAAGCGATAATATAAGAATTCTCCCGTTTTCCAAGGCAGAGAGGACGCAGTCCCAGAGGATCCCGCACGCCGATCAGCTTCCGGGCACTGGCAATGACCAGACCGTAAGAGCCCTTAAGCCGCGCGGCGGTCCGCGCAATGGCTTCCTCCACACTGTGCGTGTGCACCCTTGCCCGGGCAATTTCATAGGCAATGATTTCTGAATCGGTTGTGGTTTGAAAAATTGCTCCGGTGCGGGCAAGTTCTGTACGCAGCTCTTCGGTATTGACCAGATTTCCATTGTGTGCCAGAGCAAGCGTCCCTTTGATATAATTTAGGACCAGAGGCTGGGCATTGCTGATGTCAGCGGCTCCGGTTGTGGAATAGCGGACGTGGCCGATCCCAAGATTTCCATGCAGCTCTTTTAAGGTATGTTCTTTAAAAACTTCATTTACCAGTCCCATACCCTTATGTGCATTCATGTTACCCTTCGGGCCGTTTGTGTCAAATACAGCAATTCCGCAGGATTCCTGTCCCCGGTGCTGAAGTGAGGCCAGGCCGTAGTAGACAGAGCCGGCGGCATCTTCCCCGCCTGGGTTATAGATTCCGAATACGCCGCATTCCTCGTGGATACGTTCGTTCAAATTTCCAGTGGTCATTTTGTGGTCTCCTTTCCTTTGGTGAAGCGGAAATCCGGAGGAATTTCCTGAATAATAAAAAAGGCGCAGAGAATCCATGATTCAAAGCGCCCTTGCTTACGAAAAGTAGTATACTCGGATTTTCCAGCTTGTCAACCAGATTTTTGGATTTTTGATTTGACAAATATAGAAGAAAGGGTCATAATAATATTAATAGAAAGCTGGCAAAGGAGTCGGGAATCCATGGGGTTTCTGTCTCTTTTTTCGTTATCTGGGAAATTCTTCCGAATTTCCCAGATAACGAAAATAAGATGCGCAGCTGCGGGCGCGGAACAAAAGCTGCGCTGTCAGGAATATAATAATGCGGAAGTGTGCGAAGCGCACTTTTGTTCTTTTGAGAAAAGATTTATTTTGGAGGATGAGAAATGGCGGTAAAATACGTATTTGTTACCGGGGGCGTGGTTTCCGGTCTGGGGAAAGGAATTACGGCGGCGTCCTTGGGACGGCTTCTTAAGGCAAGGGGATATCAGGTTACCATGCAAAAATTTGACCCTTATATCAATGTGGATCCAGGCACTATGAATCCAATCCAGCACGGAGAGGTTTATGTGACAGATGACGGTACGGAGACGGATCTGGATCTGGGGCATTATGAGCGGTTTATTGATGAGTGTCTGGATAAAAATTCCAATGTGACGACCGGGAAAATCTACTGGTCGGTGCTTCAGAAGGAGCGGCGGGGTGATTACGGCGGAGGAACTGTGCAGGTAATTCCCCATATTACCAACGAGATTAAGAGCAGGTTTTACCACGGAACATCCGAAGAAGATAACCAGATTGCCATTATTGAGGTGGGGGGTACCGTCGGAGACATTGAGAGCCAGCCTTTTTTGGAGTCCATCCGTCAGTTTCAGCATGAGGCGGGACATGAGAATGCTATTTTGATCCATGTTACGCTGATTCCTTATCTGAAGGCCAGCGGGGAGCTAAAGAGCAAGCCTACCCAGCAGAGTGTGAAAGAGCTGCAGGCAATGGGACTATGGCCGGACATTCTAGTGTGCAGGAGCGAGCATCCGATTCCCAGAGAGCTGCGGGCGAAGATTGCACTGTTCTGTAATGTTCGGGAGGATCATGTGCTGCAAAATCTGGATGTGGAATATCTGTATGAAGCGCCTCTTGCCATGGAGGAGGAACAGCTTGCAAAGGTGGTATGCGACTGTCTGCATCTGCCCTGTCCGGAGCCGGATCTTACCGACTGGAGGGAGATGGTGTACAGCCTGAAAAATCCGGAGACGGAAGTAGAGATTGCGATCGTCGGAAAATACACAGCGCTTCACGATGCATATTTAAGCGTGGCGGAAGCCTTAAAACACGGCGGCATTGCAGCCAGGGCCAATGTAAAAATCCGCTGGGTTGATTCAGAAGAAATTCAGAAAGAAACTGTGGAGGAGCTCTTAAAGGGAGCGGGGGGAATCCTGATTCCGGGAGGCTTTGGCATTAGGGGGACGGAAGGAAAGATAACCGCTGTCCGGTATGCAAGGGAGAAGAAGATTCCATTTCTTGGAATCTGTCTGGGAATGCAGGCGGCGATTGTGGAGTATGCCCGCCATGTGCTGGGGTATGAGGATGCAAACAGCATAGAGCTTGACCCGGGGACTACTCATCCGGTAATCGCCCTGATGCCGGAGCAGGACGGAGTAACTGACTTGGGCGGGACCCTCCGGCTGGGGGCGTACCCCTGTGTGCTGAAAAAGGGAAGCCTTGCCGAGAGATTATATCAGGCAGAAGAAATCAGCGAACGCCACCGACACAGGTATGAGGTAAATAATGAATACCGCAGGGAGCTGGAGGAAAAGGGCATGATTTTGTCCGGTCTGTCTCCGGATGGAAGAATCGTCGAGATGCTGGAGCTTGCGGATCATCCGTATTTTGTGGGAACCCAGGGACATCCTGAATTGAAATCAAGGCCGAACCGGGCTCATCCGCTTTTTAAGGGGCTGGTACAGGCAGCCGTAACATATACAAATGATTGCATTCCTTTCCATTAAGGGTTATGATAATGACAGATGCCTTATGATGTTCGTGTCATAAGAGTAACGGAAGGAAAGAAGGGATTATCATGTATAATTTTGAGTATTTTACGCCGACTAAGGTAGTGTTCGGCAGGGACGCGGAAGCGAAGGTTGGACAGCTAGTGGCAGAGCAGAACTGCAAAAAAGTATTGATCCACTATGGCAAGGGCAGCGTAATCCGCTCTGGCCTGCTGGACAGAGTAAAGAAAGCTCTCGATGAGTATCAGGTGGATTATATTGAGCTTGGCGGGGCAGTTCCGAATCCAAGGCTCAGTCTGGTGTATGAAGGGATCGAGCTGTGTAAGAAGGAGGGCGTTGATTTTATCCTTGCAGTGGGGGGAGGAAGCGCTATCGATTCCGGGAAGGCCATCGGCTACGGTGTGGCAAATGAAGGGGACGTGTGGGATTTTTACTGCAAGAAGCGTCAGGCGAAAGGGTGCCTTCCGATCGGCGTAGTGCTGACGCTTTCCGCCACCGGAAGCGAGATGAGCAATTCTTCGGTAATTACCAGAGAGGAGGACTGGAACAAGCGAGGATATAACTGCGATTATGGAAGACCGAAATTTGCAATTATGAATCCGGAGCTTACCATGACGCTGCCGGATTATCAGACGGCCTGCGGATGTACGGATATTATGATGCATACCATGGAGCGTTATTTTACCAACGGCGGCAATATGGAAATTACCGACAGTATCGCAGAAGCGCTCCTTCGGACGGTATTAACCAATGCAAGGATTTTGGTAAAGGAACCGGATAATTACGATGCAAGGGCAGAGGTTATGTGGGCGGGAAGTCTGGCACATAACGGACTGACCGGATGCGGCAATGACGGCGGAGATTTTGCATCTCATGCATTGGAGCATGAAATGGGCGGAATGTTTGATGTGGCTCATGGTGCGGGGCTTGCCGCCGTATGGGGAAGCTGGGCAAGATATGTGTATAAGGACTGCCTTCCCAGATTCAAACGCTATGCGTTGAATGTAATGGGCGTAAAAGAAGAAGGCACCGATGAGGAGATTGCACTGAAGGGTATCGAAGCTATGGAGGATTTCTACCGGGAAATCCACATGCCGACCACGATCAGGGAGCTTGGCATCGAACCGACAGACGATCAGCTGAAAGAAATGGCACACAAATGCGCGGCGGCCTGCAACAATAAAAAGGGCTCCGCAAAGGTGCTGAATGAAGAGGATATGCTGGCAATCTACCGGATGGCGATGTGATTTATGCACCTGTGCGGGCTGATTTGCCTGCGGGTCGCAGCAAACAGCGTCCACTCTTACGCAAAGCTGGGCAACACTCCGGTGAACTAACTGCTAAGGGGCTGTCGGGAAATATTGATTTCTCACTCCCAGTCTCAATAATAAGAACACCCTTGATAGAATCAATGTTTTTCAGGCATTTGAATTTCTATCAAGGATGTTCTTTTTTAAGTTTTCCTTTTTTGAGCGCATAAATCCCCCTTGTTCCTATTTTTGGGCTTCGCACTTTTTTTAAGCTGCGTTTTTGCTGCTTGGTACTATGTCAAGAAAAAGTACAAGTTAAAAGTGAACTTTTCTTACAACATTCCGTTTTTTCATCCAGTCAAATTTTCCATCTTATTCAATTTCTGCTCATACATATTCTCATATTCGTTTGGTGATAGATATCCACAATGACTATGAATTCTTACCATATTATAAAATGTCTCTATGTATTCAAATACCAATTTATAGGCATGTTCATAATTTTTTATTTTAAATCGATTCAGATATTCTCTTTTGATCAATGCATGAAATGATTCAATACAGGCATTATCCCATGGATACGCCTTTTTCGAATAACTTCTCTTCATTCCAACCGTTGCTTCTACATACTCCCTGCACACATACTGGATTCCCCGGTCTGTATGCAGAATTAATGGTTTCTCCACATTCCTCCTCTTTTTTGCCATAACTTCTCGGAATCATCAGCCCTTATTTCATGGGGCTTTCAGAACCTATTTTTCAAAAATCACCCACTTTTTTCTCAAAACCACTTGACAAACCAATCAAAAAATGCGGCGCTTCGCGCCCTTGATCAAAAAGTACATTTTTTTGATTGGAGGCGATTTTTGATGTTACCTTGTAACCCTGGCGGCCATGCCGCCTTTCAGGATACTTTCGTATCCCAGTTCCATAAATTTTACCCGGAT
>Ga0137306_101625_pt1 | contig 21979 bp, 17 predicted proteins | sample Inofroosms_March_FD_97187 | JGI IMG/M metagenome (GOLD analysis project Ga0137306, IMG submission 97187) | Mouse cecal microbial communities from Vienna, Austria - N-Acetylneuraminic and N-Acetylglucosamine D2O microcosms_March | ecosystem: Host-associated > Mammals > Digestive system > Large...
AAAATAATTATCTTCGTAAAACAGTCCTTCCGGAAAGCGAAGTTTCATATCTTTAATAGCATTTTTTCTATATACCGCTGTCCATACAGGAACTAAATAATGTTCAGGATAACACTGAGAAAAAAATTCTTGTCCACTTACGCAAACCCCATTTAATTCTGCAACACTTCGTTCATAAACATTTTGTTCTACAGCAAAACCATTTTCACACCAAATATCTGCATCAAAATATATTGCATCATATCTAAATTTGTTCAATTCTTCTTTCAGTTTTTTTACAGCATCTAACCTCAGACAATCATCAGAATCAAGAAATATTACATATTTTCCAATCGCATGATTAAGCCCCACGTTACGGGCTGCTGAAAGACCTTTATTTCTTTGATTAAACAATTTCAAGAAATTATATTTTAACACATAGCTCTCACAAATCGATAAACTCTTATCAGTAGAACCATCATTAATCAAGATTACCTCATCAAAAGGTACTGATTGTGCAACAACACTGTCCAAACATTGAATAAGGTATTCCTCTACATTATAAATCGGTATTATCGCTGTAATACTCGTATTGTTCGTCAAACTTTAAACACCGCCTTTAAACTAACATAATCACAATAAATATAGTTATAGTGAATTATAATCCGCATTATATTCATCAATCCGTACGCTATTACCATATGATTGATCTATTATCATCCAAATATTCTTTCCAATCAATTTTACGTTACGGACAATGCTGTTCTTTGATTGAGTTTCCAAAAAGTTTTTCAAAGAATCTCTTTCCCACTCCACATACATATACGTTTGGGCCTTTTCGTTTATCCAATGAACCCATGATATATATTGACTCCTCATAAATGTAGTTATACACCGCAAAATCTTATAATCAATTGATTTACTCTCTATGTTAATTTCTGCAAAACGATATTGTAATGGCAAAGTACATAATTTCCCTTCATTAAAGCAGCATCCCCAGTATGGAAAATTTTTTGTCTTTTGATATAACGGACGATATAAAGGCTCATTTTTTTCACCTACAGTAATCCATTCTTTACTAAAACTATCCAAAATCAGTATTTGTCCTCCCTGCCTAGGGAACAAATATACATACCGTTTTGAAGCAATAATCCGAACAAACCGATCTGCCGTTTCCACATACCCATTGTTGATTCGAATCTCAATAGAATCTATCAATTCACCCTTCTTGTCAACAAAAAAAATAGTATTCCCCTTACTCGGCAGTATCCATATTCCATTTTTAGCTAAACTAACTGAATAAATTGGTTGATTTATATGTAATGACAATTCTACAATTTGCTTCTTCTGAATTTGATAAATTTCTCTCGTATTTATAATTGGAAATAAAATTGTATCCTCGAATACAGAGTTTCCCCAACATGCTAATTCCGCAACATCATTCTTATACCAATTACTAATAATTATATTTATATTTAATGTATCTGCCTCTATAATTGCTAATATATGATTTGTTTTTTCTGGAATCAAGTATATCCATTTCCCAATATTTAAAACATTTCCGATCACATACGATTGTGATGTTAGAAAAACTCTTCTTAACCTCTTATCAACAATATTATAGATCAACCATTCATAAGAAATATTATCAGGAATTAAGTAAATTTCATTTTTCCATTTTATTATTTGTCGTAGAGGAAATATTTTCTTTTGATGGATATCCATTGGTGTAAGAATTAGCTCTACAACATATGATTTCTTATCTAATCGATATAAGCCTCCGGATACCTCATCATAAAACCATATATGCTCTCCATCTATACAGAACTTTGAAATTTCTCCAAGAAACTCATTTTCATAATCATCAATTCTGACACTCATTTGATAGCTTGTACCTCATTTTTTAATTTCTTTAATTACCCCAACATTTTATTTTGATCAACCTATAGATTTTTATATAAATGCCGACAACAAAAAAATCAATGTTTTCACAAAATAACTAGCATAAACTATAAAAAATTCAAACTGCTTTTTGGAATAAAGTTTATTGCCATTTCTCTATCCCCTTCATTCAAAAGCTTCCTCACTAAACTGGCAGAAACAGGATAATTACTTATTGTTTTTCTAGGTATTTCAATTACATCAATACCTTTATCCGGCAAAATCCGTTTCATTGCCTTATTATATTCTTCCGTCACTTCATCAAAGGGCTCTTCTCCGACAAAACGAACTGAAATATGTAATGGTTTCGCAATAAATTCAGCGAATTGATTTACATCATATTCTACATCAAAGACAATATCCTCATCTTTTATTTAAAGAAAATATTGCGGAAATGTTGTACTTGATAATAATAAGTCACCACTCGGAACAATATAAATATCTTTCAAATCTTTCGTTCCCTCTCGAACCATCGCAAAACGTTCTTCAAAGCTATATAATGATTTATCCTCTTCAACCACAAAAACAATCAGTAAATCAACTTGTTCATAGGCCTTTTCAATCAAATATCTATGTCCATACGTAAATGGATTACAATTCATCACAATTGTTCCTATTCTATTATATTGTTCAAGATTAATATCTGAAAAATAATGATCTAAAAACAAAATTCTCGGAATATTTACATCTACTTTTTTACTCTTATTACATATTTTTTTTGATTTTTCACTAATCTTTACAAATATTTCATTCGCAAGAATTTTATTTATCTTGTGATTAATATGTAAAACATTTTCAGTTGACCAATAATCAGGCACATTATTATCTTCCATCATTTGATATAAATTAATAGAATCAATTCCATATTCCAAACAGTCTTTTTCATAAGTAAAAATAATAACAATATCTCCCTTTTTCAGCGGTATCTCACTGAGTTTTGAGAAATTTATTCGATGATTATCAAACACTCCCAAATTTATAACTTTATATTTATAATTATGCTTATTACATAAATCTTGAAGATAACTTTCCATAGTATATTTATCGCCCACAAGCATACCTAATATAATACAAGGTCCAATACAATATATCATTTGTTTTGGATCCTCCGGTTGATTTTCAGTAAATCTTTCTCCATTTACAACATTAATAAATTCACTTTGGATATCTTTCAGACTATTTACTCCATTACGTTGTAATACTAGATTTTTCCAATTCCCTTCATTCTTAGAAATAAATACACTTGATATATTTTCAACATAATTTTTATCAACTAATTCATCATAAAACTCTTTTTCTTCCTGCATCATTGGATAAGCAATTGTTCGTAACAATCCTAATTCCTTCGCTTTCTTGTTACGTTTTTCTTTTTTTGCAAGATATTCCTTACAAAACTGGCTATCAATAATTTTATTATTAACCGTTATACAATGCACTCCATTCTCTTCCAGCGCTTTGAAAACAAGACTTTCATTATAATATTTATCAAACATTTTATTTATAAAATCCTGATATGTTAAGAAATTATTTTGGGGAAATATACTTGTCATTCCTTTCATCTCATCCGTATCAGTAAATAATATTGTCTCGTCTGGCAAATCAGCACTTAAAGCCTGACTATAATTAGTTATACGAAAGGGAATATTATATTCTTCTAAAATCCTCCTCATTTTAATAAATATCTCTTTATTTTGTTTTTTTACAGATTCTATCAATAAAAGTCGTCCTTTGTATTCTTTAATCAGTCGGCTAAAATCTTTTTCACATCGTTTAAAAAACAAATAGTCATCCCATCTTGAATAATCCCCCTCTAAAACACCGTGATTTACAACCGGTATCTTATGAATATTGTTTCTTTTTTCAAAAATATTCCGTGCCTGAATAGAATTCCATCTATCTAACTTAATACAATTTCTATTAATTGTAATTTTTCCCTTACTTCTAATAATGTCACCGGTACTAATACATCCCCAAAAACAACCATTTACTGTAAAATAAATTATTTCTGATGGCATTTTCAAAATACATGCTTTCACTGTACCAAAATCAATGTCATTTACCCCCCCTGCTCTAATTTTATTACTGTTAATTCATTGTATTCCCTTTGTCTCATCCAATCATCTTCCTCATCTTTGCAATCTTATATAAATCATCCAAAAAACATATTCTTAATAATAATCGTTCTGATACTCATTTAATTGCTTTTTCCTGACTTTATTTAATCAAACCATAATTTGCAAAAATAAATTTGTTATTTTACAAAACAATCCAATCTGATATAACACCCTGCATGGTCATCCATCGCTCATCAACAGTTCCTTCTTTACAATATCTGCACCGTTCAAACGGCGTAAGAAGAAACCGTTTCAGCTTTTCAGTTGTTAAGCCTGTTTCATATAAATCAAGCGCTCCGTCACATGGAATATCGTAGTTATATCTTTGATTAAAATATTTTTGCACAAATGGAAGGAAACAGACTCCAATTTTCCCTTCATATAAGTTATGGCAACTTGCCTGAAAACAGTTTTCAAATGATTTGCCTTTTTCACTATGCGGTTCCAATGTGTATTTTTTTCGAAAAGTCATATTTAGCCCTGAAAAACTATAATCTATTTCATGTTTCTCTAAAATTGCTTTCAGGTGATCTATTTTTTTAATCATAGGCGGATAGTATGAAATCCAGATCTTAATTTGATGTTCGGTACATGTTTCAAAAAACATCTCAGGCATACGATCAAGAATTACCCCGTTCGTTACAATATATATTTCTGAATACGCATAGACTTTTCTTGTAGCACTCATAATCTCACATATTTCCGGATTTAAAAGCGGTTCCCCGCCAAGTATCCGAATTACACCTATATCTTCAATAAACTGACTGAGTTGATACAGGTCTCGGATAATCCCTTCAGCAGAATGAAAAATCGGCTTTTCCACCAAACCGGAGAAATGTTCACAGGCTCTACAATTTAAATTACAATGATCTGCCGCATGAAACTCTAAATATGGAAGGTACTTCGCTGAATCATACGGCATTTTACTCTTAATATTTCCTTCCTCCGCACGTCCAACAATATAAATATCTTTTCTCTGTACTCCTAAAGATATTAATTCCTCTATTATTTTCGACCACCCTGTATAGCGTTCCTGTGGTAAAACAAATTCATCAATTAATCCTTGTTTATAAAAAGAAGCATATTGTGCCATATTTAGAACAGGAATTCCATCGAGCATTTGAGGTGGATGATCCCTTTTAGTTACATATGCAATAACATTGTATTCATCGCTTTTATTTTCCAAATAATACTTCCATATCCTACTAATTTCATGAAAATCCGAAATTACTACGTTTTTCATATATTTATTTTCTCACTTTCATCTTTCAAACCTTCCCGGGTTTCATTAATATTCCAGTTCCATATTCCTGTTTTTTCTATACTAAACTAATTTACTATTTAAACATAATCTTTCTTCTGGTATGGCATAAAGAACGAGTTCAAGTCCTCTTCTTGTGTCCCCTCTTAACCAGCCTACATATTTTCTCAATACAAAATGATAACCTGTAACAATTTGTTTTAAATATTTTATCAGTGAAATTACATCATCATTTTTATGATATGCACACAGAGCTACCACGGGACGATCCTTAGATATAATTTTCCTCATCTCTTTAAGTAAATTCAATTCATCTCCTTCAATATCTGCATTAATTAATGTTATTTTCTCTTTGCTATTGATAAGGATTTCTGTCGTCTTCCCATCTCCGTCAATAAAACAAGGGATAATGGAAATTATTTCTTTATAATTCTCAGGGAAAAAATTTAAATTATGTTTTAATTCATTTAATATATCTGAATTTCCTTCTACTGCAAATATCTTTTTTGCCTGCAATCCATTTAAATAATACTCTCCAATTGTACCTCCAATATCTGCTCCGCAGTTAACCCATACCTCGTCCTGTAAATGCGTATATATTTCTCCATGATTTAAATCAAAAAAATATTTCTCCTTGGTTGGAATCTCATGCAGAGAAAAAGTTGAGCACTCTATAAAAACACGAATATATTCTATGAAAATTTCCTTTGAAATTTCATCATCAAACATATCCAATATTTCTTTAAGTTCCTCTTTATGTTCTTTATAAAATGCTCTCCTGTTTGCAAAACATTTGGCATGTTCCGGTAAAAAACCGACTACATCATATCTATATTCATCAACAAACATATAATCCTTTGCTTTTTGCAGCAATTTATATACTTTCTTTTCATCAGTAGAATCCCTGTTAATAAATGAATATATAAATACAAATACTTCATCTTCACTATTTACATTTTCTAAAAATTCATTTGGCGAAACAACACATACCCCTTCAATTAAAATCCCCTTTTTCTTCTCATCAGCATCAATAATTCCACATACTAATAAATCTTCATCCAATAAATAACGTATAAAAATATCTACGTCTTTACCAGCACCATATATAAATGTCTTGCTATGTTTTATTTTGCATAATAGGACAGTCGTACGAAATGCGGGTGCAATTTCTCTTGGCTCTATATACTTAGAATTAAGTATATTATCCAATTTCTTTTTTAGCATCGGATACCCCCATTAAAAATATAAATTATATATCTGAAATGTTTTGTACTCATAATATTTTTCAAAAATTCTATAAAACTATGTATTCCTTAAAATACTTCCCCACTGTTTACCGCATTTTTTCTCAACAGAACAATATCTTCATCTTGATTTTACTATTTTTCACTCTAGCAGCTCATCAATAATCCTGTAATAACGCTCTCTAAATTTACTATCCGAAAAATTCGCATCATAAACTCTGCGATTTTTCTTCCCATAAACATCCATATTCTGTATAAAAATTGCGATATCACTATCCTTCAAGTCTTTGTTCACCATTAAAATATTATTATCACAGTTAAACTCATCATTCCCCGCAACATCCGACAAAATAATTGGTTTTCCCATATACATCGCTTCTAACGTAGAAAAATCAAAAACACTTATTCTGTGAAGCATAAGATAAATATCACATTCTGCCATCAACTGATATATTTTTTGATGATCTACAACATAATCTATGATTTCATATACAATTCTTTGATGTTCAGAAATTGTAGCATTTATATCGTTAATTCGACTTTCGACATCTTCTTTCAATTCGCCCTTTGCGGCAACAATCCAATGAATTTTTTTTCCCGTACATACCCTAACACGATTCAGAAAATCCGGGATCTGATCCATCCCTTTCAGCCGTGTCATCTGACCCACACTGAAAAACACCAATTTATTTTTGTTACTATTTTTTCTATAATTTTTGACTGGAAAATCATAAATAGAATTATATAATGGTGGAGTTTCTTCAAAATCAATAACTCCATTTATTGTGTTTAAAAAATGAATCCTTGCACCCCTGCTTGGAAAAAATGTTTTGTACGAATATTTGATTGCTTCTTTTTCTACATATGTAATAAACTCCTTTTCACGATCAGTAAGCCGCGCTCCAAAAGCATTCATATCACTCACAAAATCTCCCTGCCCATGATACAAAAAAATATATTTCTGTCCGTATTTTGCCAACGCACATGCTGTAAACACATCATTTGAAATATAAATGGCATCATTCTTTTGTGTTTCAGAAGCCAAAAATTTTGTTGCAAACACAATATAATTATATTTATTAAATAACTCTGCAAATGACGTCTCCCAGTTTTTAGGAAACATCATACATTCTATATGCAATCCTTTATACTGATTTCCCAAAAGAATCCTCTGCATATTTACAGCTCCGGTTGTCCCTCCACCCACTTTCTTTTGGGAATCCTCATTAAATAAATTTCCAAGAAGGACAATCCGAGCAATGTTTTTTTTCTTTATCACATTAACTTTTATCTTTTTAATTTCTTTTTCCGTATATTCTGCACAGAAATCATTTACCCAGCCTAATTGAAAATCAATACATTTAATCTGCTCCGCCGAAATTCCTCTATTATATAAAAAATCAATTACTGATTTTACTTTTTCCATATCATTATTTAAAAATCCCACAAGATATATATCTGTGTGCATTTCTACAGATTTCTCAAATGATCCAATTTCATATTCAGCATTAATAACCCCATGCTTATTCACATCATTATCTGCAACAAAAAGATATCTACAATCATGCATTTTCAAATAAGAAAACATTGCTGAGCCCGCTTTTCCAGCACCAAAAACACATATGCGCTTTTCACGTATTTCCTTGTATAATTTACGGATATCCATAAACTCCATCATATTTCTCCCAAAATAATCTCTCAATTGTGCTTACAATGGGGAGATTTAAAAATCTCCCCATTGTAAATGTCCAATATACTAATTTTCAAATACGTATCTGGTTGCTCCGTCAGTTACACGCACATAAACTGTCCCTGTAGGTTCACTTCCAATGCCTGCAACAATGTTGTTCCAAGTCGTGCTTACCCATCCAGTACTATTAATTTCGTACTTATCTGATGCTAAAACTACATAAGTGGTACCACCATCAGAAACTTCAACAGTTATACCCGTCGTTGAAAATCCTGTGCTGGCATCTTTCGCAAGCCATAACTTTCCGCCACTCCAGTTTCCATGTGCTGTTGCGTCCGTGAAATCCTCATGTTTTGATATCGTCCATGTCAAATCAATTTGAGGAGCTGTCATACTGCTCGGCACATCCATGCTGTTTGTCTTTCCTGACAATTTAACTGCTGTTTTTGCCCAGCCTGCAGCATCGGTTTTAGCCGAATACTTATATGCGCCACCCTCAACTTTCACTTCAAAATTATCGGGCATCCCGTCAAGTTTTGCTTTCGCTGTCGCACCTTCAGGCGTAATGACCTTTGTCTCACTTCCAACCGTCAGTTTCATAAGAAGTGCCGGCGTTGTCGCATCTGTAAGAGCTTCCTCATCCGCTACCAATACTATATCCGTATCTTCTGATACTGCCGTTACAGCCGCCGTAACAGACACATCGACAGCTACACTGTTTTTACCCTCAAATTCTACGTCGCTGCTGCTGCTCGCATAAGTATTATCACTTTGCTTAAAATATACTCCATCCGCATTTTCGGTAACTGCTGTACCATCAGCTAAAGATCCTGCCATATCAATTACACGTTCCGGATCAACCCAATAATTAAATACATTGTCCGTATTTGTCGGCAGTGTTACAGTCAGTACTTCCTTATCCACATGCCCAACAGATGTTCCTGTACCACTTGCACTTCCCGTCTGATCAGCAGCAAACGCCATCATACTGCTCCCTACGATCATTGTCGCCGCAAGAGTTCCTGCCATAACTTTTTTGAAATTCATAGTATTATCCTCCTAATTAAATCTAATTCTTACTTATTACTCTTCTACAGTCACAGTAACAGTAACCCGAAGCGTGCTGATTGTGTTTTGATCGTCATCCACCAAATGATACACAGCTACACAATCATATGTTCCGGCACCAAGCGGTGTATCCAGCGCTATATCTGTCAGGCTGCTTCCCACCGGAATAACGGGAGACTTATAAATAGCATTCTCCTCATCTTCCGCCAAAAACAGGTCAAGGTATACGGCATTGGTATTTTCCAGCGCATTTTCTACATAAGCATTCGAAGAAACTGCATCACCTGTCACAAAATGCCAATCATAATTCATTGTCACGGTGTAATATCCTGGGGCAACATATTCTTCCTCCTCCATTTGCTGAATCATTTCCTGCACATTATCAGGGGTAATAACCTCGTTGCGCCGTTCTTTTTCAACCGGTTTACGGGACATCAGCAGATAAACAATTACACATGTCATCACCAGAATAATACAGACAAGAATAATGATACCGAATGTTTTTTTCCCTCCCTTCTTTTCCTCCTGATTGAGATTCGCTGTGCTCATATTCTACACCTCCGGGTCTTTTATATTAAGGTACATAAATATCGTGCCCTAATAACAAAATAATCCTGTTCTTCTCCTTATTTTTTAATAAAACATATTTTGTCACCCCTACCAAAGAGGTGATGCGCCCAGCCGCTTCCACACCTGTACGCTTCGCTCCCGGTACTTCTCCCTCGCGGTTTCCCGCGCCGGAGTTCCCATAGGTCCTGGCATACCCAATACCCGGCTCCCGAAAGAGCCGGCTTCCAATGCCGTTCTTCTTTTTTTATCATAAGAATTCCCCCGCAGTCCTATTCCCTCTTCCGGTTTCGGTCAAACGCACCCTGCGGTACGTTCATCCACGGTTTCCTTCATAATGAACGATGAAAATTATTTCCATTTCCTTTACGTTTTTCCCTCAGGCGTCGTCTCTTCTTTCAGCCCACGCCCTCTTTTCAGCACATTCCTCGCAGTATTCTCCCTCTCCGGCAGCTCCATTCCGCAGGCCTTACAGAAAAATATCTCCTGCTTCTTTTCCCCTTCCGCTCCGCAGCCGCTGCACTGACTGCTGATCCCTTTACCGAACACCTCCGTCACCTCCACGGAACGTTCCGTGCATTTTCTAATCAGTCTGCTCCTGACATACCCTCTCTGCCACATATTCATCGTGGCGTTTATCCTACGGCTGAATCCCGCCTTAGGCGTATGCGGCAGCTTCGGCAGGTACACCGTTCCCGGCTTTTCCGTTTCCAGCATCCGGTTGATCTCTGCGTTTACATAATCGTGCATCGCTTTCTCAAGCCTTGCTTTCCCCGCACTGTATTTCTTTGTGCCGGGATTGTATTTCATATTTCTTCGATGGCGGGGCAGCTTCTCCCGCACATAATCCGTCAGAGCGGACTGATATTCCAGATAACGCTCCCCGTAAGCTCTTCCCCGGTCGGTCACAAACATGCATTTCAGCCCCACCGCCAGCCCCAGTTCCCCTTCGTATCCTGCCGGATGTCTCTGTCTGACCTGGACAGGCACATTGACCGTCAGTTTACTTTCTTCCGGATAAAGACGGATGTAAACCTGTCTCGTATACCGGTTGTTATCCGTCAGCGGAATAAATAGCCTTTTTCCTCTCTCCTTCATGGCCAGATAAATCCCGTGGTCCCCATACCGGTAGCCTTTCGGAGAAGCCGGAAATCCGTCCGCAGCTTCGCTGTGGGGTTTTACCAGATGGCGGCGCACCTGCCTGCGCAGATACTGGTCCAGCCGGTGGGCGTCCACGCTCTCACGCATGGATTCATAAATCCGTATCCATTTCCCCGTAGGCGCCGGCTCTCCTCCCACAAGAACCATCTCGAAACACTGACTCTGCTTCATGACAAACCGCAGATAATGTCTCTCCTCCGGCGTCAGGTTCGGATTGGCGCGGATATTCTTCCCAATCTCGCTTTTTACACGTGCCCACTGGCTTTTGATATCCCCCAGGGCGTCAAAGATCGACAGGTAAAAGTACACTGATGGAAGATTCAGCCGTTCCCGCAGTCCGCTTTTCGTCATTTCATTCTGTACGGTATAACCCGGACTGATTTTCGGAAGAGCACGGATTCCGCCGTATCTGTCGTAAACATAATTTCTGACATCCATACAATCCCTGGCAATTTCCAGCAGTTTTTCCATATCGGCGGCGGAAATCGGCGTCTGATTGTACTGATAAACGGTTTTGAATATCGTATTTTTCTGTTCTTTCATGCCAGCTCCGCCCTGCCGATACCGGCCCGGTATTGTATGGCCGGATGAAAATTACATACAACAAATTTTCGTAGAAAATTATATTCTGCGAAAAAAGCTGATAAATCCTTATTTTCCCTGATCTCTTTGTTTCAAATGACCATTTATCTGACGGCGAATAAATTGGAAAAGAGGTTCATGTTTTCCCGTTTCAGCGCCATCGACGGATGCACATACCGGTTCATCGTAATCGCCACGCTGCCATGGCCCAGAATCTCGCTGAGGCTTTTTACGTCAAACCCCAGTTCTACGCATCTCGTGGCAAAGGTATGTCGGGTGGCATGGAAATTTGCGTCCCGAATGCCGCTGGCCGCTACCATTCTTTTGAAACGGTTCTGCATGGTTCTGGGCTCCACAAAGCGGTGCTTGCTTCCGGTCAGCAGATACGCCTCCGGCACATGGTATTGTTTCAGCAGCCCGGCCATTGTGTCCGGCAGAGGGATGATCCGGGCGGAATTGACGCTTTTCGGCTCCAGGATCCTGATTTCTGTTTTACGGCCTTCCGCCGTATTGATTCTGATTCGCTGCATCGTTTTACTGACGGATATTTTGTTTTCATCAAGATCGATGTCGTCCCATTTCAGCGCACACAGCTCGCCTACCCGGATTCCCGTGAAAAGACAGAGCAGGATTCCCAATGCCGACAGATCCATATGTTCCCGCAGATAATTCACCAACTGTTCTTCTTCTTCCATGCTGAATACCCGAATATCCGCCGGCTCTTTTTTCAGATTGATACACTCCATGGAAAAAGATACCGTATAATCCTTTTTCATCGCATAGACACGAATCCCGTTCATCGCAGACAGAATTTCCGCTACCGTCGCGGCGGACAATCCCTGTTTTTTCATTCCTCCGCTGGCCAGCAAATTATTGGCAAAGCTGATTACGTTCTGATTAGTGACGTCGGACAGTTCGGTGTTACCAAATTCCGGCAGGATATATTGGCGGAGAAGGTCTTCATATTTATTAATAGAAGCTTTTTTCAGCGATACTGAAGAATCCAAAAGCCACTGACGCCCTATCTCCCCTACTTTTCCGCATTTGGGCGCATACTTTTTGCTCTTTGCTTTTTCCAGTTTGCGTTTTACCTCCGTATAGGTCCGCGCATAAACCGACCCATATTTGATCCGTCCGTTCACCCGGCTTTTGATGTAACGGCCCTCCCAGCGTCCATCCTTTCGCTTGTAAATGTTTTCACCTGTTTTTGGCATGTTTTTACCTCCTGATTTTGACAAGGATTTTGACGGCGATAAAACATCCTTTTAGAGAAAAATATGTACGGCATATTAAGAGATCAGGGAAAACTGCCGATATAGAAAATAGAAAAGATATTTTGTCGCCAATATCTTTTCTATTTTGACATTTTATATAAAGTTTTTGGAATAGAATTCTGAAATCTTTAAAAGGGATTGACAGAAATTTAGACGTTATATATAATTGGCATAATGGTTTTTAATCAGATAATTTTCGCAGAATATAATTTTCTACGAAATTATAACGTTAATTCACCATATTAACACGCAATACGGCCCCACAGCATATTTTATATATGACTGCAGAGGTTTTTTTATTATTTTTCTATTATCAGATTTTATAAAGTTTATAAAAAACATTTGAATAAGCATAAACAGGGCAGGGAAAATCATTTTCAGCAAAATGATTTCCCCCGCCCTGTTTTTTATTACACACCGTCCGACAAAACACGTCCGTAACGCATTATGTCAGATCTTCCAACCCAATCCCTGTCTGCGCCGGCCCGCACAGCAGCTCTCCCGTATAACTGAACCGTGATCCGTGGCAAGGGCAGTCCCAGCTTTTTTCATTGGGATTAAATGTAAGCTGGCAGCCCAGATGAGGACATCTGGGAGACACGGGATAAAGCGTTCCGGTTTCGTCCATATAGATGCCGGTTTTCTTTCCCTTCCATTCCACCACTTTCCCCTGTCCCGGTTTCAGGCCCTCCAGCGTTTTTTTCGCAGGCATAAAAAAGGACTTGCTCAGATTCACCGTGGAAACTTGCATATGGCCGGCCAGTTCCGCCGCAGATGCTTTGGGGGTAATACGGGAAGGTGAAAATACCGCCGCCCAGTCAGGGGGATTTCCCGCAATCATGCCCGATATCGCCAGCGCGGATACCATCGAAGAAGTCATTCCCCACTTCCCGAATCCGGTAGCCACGTACCAATTCTCCCTGTTTCTCGAAAATTTTCCGATATAGGGAACCTGGTCCAACGTCATACAGTCCTGAGCAGACCATTTTGCGGTTACCGCTGCTTTCGGCCACCAGGTTCCGGCTTTCAGCTCCAGCTTTTTATAAGGCGATACGCCGTTTCCCGTTTCCCCCGTTCTGTGAGAATATCCGCCGAACAGCAGTGCGTCTCCTGCTTTCCGGAAAGAAAACCCCTGTTCCGGATCAACTCCCAGATACACATGGTCCGGCAGCAAAAGCGAACCAGGCTTTCCTGTCTGTGCTTCCTTCTGTTCCAATGCCACCACATAACTTTTCTGCTGGTACATGCGCATAAAATAAAAACCGGGCACATTCACAAACGGATAATGACACGCGAAAATAATATGCTCTGCCCTTACTCTTCCCCGGTTTGTATACACCATATGTCGGTCCACATCCAACGCCTGCGTATGCTCATAAATTTCCAGCTCTCCGGCCAGATTCCCCAAAAATTTCTCAGGAGAAAACCGGGCCTGTCCGCCGAATCTGACAGCTCCCTTTACATCAAAAGGCAGCTCCGTCTCCTGCGTAAATGCCGCATTGATGCCGCAGGCCGACGCACTGCGGGCCTCCTGCTCCATCGCTTCCCGGTCCGTGACAGAATAAATGTATGCGCCGCATTTATGAAAATCACAGTCAATGCGCCGTTCCGAGATAAGACGCCCGTATTCCACCACGGCCCTCTGGTTTCCTTCCGCATACTGTCTGGCCCGTTCCGGTCCCAAACTGCCTGTCAGCGTGCGGTAAATCTTTCCGTGCTGGGACGTAATCTTGGCCGTAGTGCCCGCCGTCTGTCCGCTGCCGATGGTATCCGCCTCCAGAATCACGGTCCTGATGCCTGCCCGTTTCAGATAATATCCGATCAGAATGCCGCACATGCCGCCGCCGATTATCACCGCCTCCCGGCTGATATCACCAAAAAGGGCAGGAAAATCGGGAAGCACCGTATCGCGCAGCCAGAAAGAATTCTGACTTTCCTGCTTCCTCGTTTCCTGCCTCTGTTTTTCTTTCTGTTTCACCATTCCGCTCATATGCTCTCACCTCAGAACATAGGATGAACGAAATCCGGAAAAATATGCGCCGTTCCGGCATACCTAAATAACCGGAACACCGTCCGGCCTTTTATGCGTTTACTCCACTTCCACGCTCCATCCTTCCGGCCCCTGAAGCTTGCCCAGTTGGATACCGGTAATGGTATCGTAAATCTTCTGGCTTAGCTCGCCGATTTTTCCGCCGTTGATCTGCATCACTTCATCTTCATAGCGCAGCTCGCCCACCGGAGAGATCACAGCCGCCGTGCCTGTACCGAAAGCTTCTTCCAGCGCGCCGCTTCTGGCCGCCGCTACCAGCTCCTCCACATCAATCAGCCGTTCTTCCACCGGAATACCCCACTCTCTGCACAGGCTCAGCACCGAATCTCTGGTCACGCCGGGAAGAATGCTGCCGTTCAGTTTAGGCGTCACGATGGTTCCGTTGATCTTGAACACGATGTTCATAGAACCCACTTCCTCGATATACTTGCGGTGAACGCCGTCCAGCCACAGCACCTGAGAATACCCGGCCGCGTCCGCCTTTACCTGAGAAGCCAGGCTGGCCGCGTAATTGCCGCCGGTTTTCGCCTCGCCGATGCCGCCCCTTACTGCCCGCACATATTCGTCTTCGATCCAGATCTTCACCGGATTAATGCCCTCCGGATAGTAAGCACCCACCGGAGAGAGGATAATCATCATTTTATAAGTATTAGAAGGATGTACGCCCAGATGGGGATCCGTCGCGATAATAAAAGGTCTGATATACAGCGAAGTTCCCTCTTTGGTGGGAATCCAGTCCTCGTCCACTTTTACCACCGCTTTCAGCGCCTGCAGAAAATCTTCTTCCGGCACCTGGGGAATACACAGTCTCTTATTCGTGTTATTCGCTCTGGCAATATTTTTGTCAGGACGGAATAACAAAACCCTGCCGTCCGCAGCTTTATAAGCTTTCATTCCCTCAAACATTTCCTGCCCGTAATGAAATACCATGGCCGCCGGGTCCAGAGAAATGGGTGCATAAGGAACGATCCTGGGATCATACCAGCCTTTTTCCGTCTCGTAATCCATTACAAACATATGATCGGTAAAGACAGCGCCGAAGGATAAGGTATCCGGATCCGGCTTCTGTCCGGGGTTGGGATTTTTTTCAATTCTGATGTTCAGCATACTTGATTCCTCCTGAGGATGTATCTTATAAAAGCAAAAAAGCTTTTTTATTAACCACCGCATATTATACACGATCCGGGAGGGAAATGCAATACATTAAAGCGATGAAATACGGGGGGGGGCCTGCGGCCCCCCTACATCTCCGTCTTATGCCGCATCTTCCCTGCCGGCTTTTTTCAGCCGCCCCGGTTCCGCTACTTTTGTCCGTCGGACCGGCACTGCCCGGCCTGGTCCGCGTGTTTTTCCGCACCGGCCCGAAAAATCCCTGAAAAGGCAAATTTCCGCTCATAGGTACAAAACGTAAACTGAAGCCCGTTCCACTCCATCTCTTCGCTTTCTTTCGCCAGCTCCCATTCCGGGTCCTGATCCAGATCAGGGAACCAGGTGTCCGCCGGAAATGTCTGACGCATCCTGGTCACATAGGCCTTTGTGCAGTCCTTCAAAAAGGCTCTGTAAATCTGTTCTCCCCCGATGATAAACACCTGGTCCTCCCCATAATCCTTCACCAGCCTTCTGACCTCGTCCGGACTGTGGGCGATCATGGCGCCCTCCCGCTCAAAATCTTCATTTCTGGTCAGCACAATATTCACCCGGTTTTTTAAAGGGGTTCCCCCGGGGAAGGATTCCAGGGTTTTCCGTCCCATAATCACCACTTTTCCCATGGTTGTCTCCCGGAAAAACTTCATGTCCACAGGGTTCTCCACCAACAGGCCGCCGTCTTTGCCGATGGCCCAGTCCTTTCCCGTCGCTACGATTAAATACATCTCAAACCTTTCCTTTCCACTTGCCACACATTTCAATCTGTGATATGATAAAAGCTGTGCATATGAATGCAGAAACAATATCCTGCTGCCGCGATATACGCAGCAGACTGTTTTTTTCATTATACTATAAATCAAAACAGATGTAAATTTGAGTTACAGTTCCGATCGACGATAACAATTGATACAAACGGAGGATGCCATGAGCCGTGCAGATCAGATCTTTATAGACATGTGCAGGGACGTGCTGGAAAACGGCACGGATACGAAAGGGGAGAAGGTCCGGCCCATCTGGGCGGACGACGGCAGCCCCGCCTATACCATCAAACGGTTCGGCGTCTTGAACCGCTATGACCTGTCGAAAGAATTTCCCGCGCTGACTTTGCGGAAAACAAATCTGAAAAACTGTGTGGATGAACTTTTATGGATCTGGCAGAAAAAATCCAACAACATTCATGAGCTGAACAGCCATATCTGGGATAGCTGGGCCGACGAAACCGGTTCCATCGGCAAGGCCTACGGCTATCAACTGGGAGTCAAACATCAGTATCGGGAGGGCATGTTCGACCAGGTGGACCGGGTGATCTACGACTTAAAGAACAATCCGTTCAGCCGCCGGATCATCACCAACATCTATGTCCATCAGGATCTCCACGAGATGGGGCTGTATCCCTGTGCCTACAGCATGACCTTTAACGTAACCCAGAAACCGGGCCACGACAGGCTGACCCTGAACGCCCTCTTAAATCAGCGTTCCAACGACATTCTGACCGCCAACAACTGGAATGTGTGTCAGTATGCCGTTCTGGTTCATATGATGGCTCAGGTGTGCGGTTTTGAAGTCGGCGAATTCGTTCATATGATCGCAGACGCCCATATTTATGACCGGCACGTACCTGCCATCAAAGAACTGATTTCCCGGAAGCCTCTTCCCGCTCCGTCATTCCGGATGAATCCGGACGTGAAGGATTTTTATGCATTTACGGCGGATGATTTCCATCTGGACAATTACCAGACCCATCCGCAGATTAAAAATATCCCCGTAGCCGTTTAAAAATTTTTTTATAAAATTATTAGGAGAATGCATGCGCAAAAAATCACATATCAGACTGGCACGTTTCATCGTGGCACATACCGTTTACCGTGAATTTATTCGATACAGGAAGTCCTACTATCTGGGAAGCATCCTTCCGGACTGCACCCCTTCCTTTATCACCACCAAACACAATATCGACGAAACCTTCCCGATGCTGAAAGGCGAAATCCGCAGCCTGACCCGGCGCCAGCACCAGGAGGAATTCTCCGACCGGTATTTCACCCGCCATCTGGGAGAAGTGCTCCACTATCTGGCCGACTATTTTACTTATCCTCATAACAGCTGCTTCACGGGAAGCCTGAAAGTACATTGTTCTTATGAAAACCATCTGAAACACCGGCTCAGAGAATTTTTAAACAGCCCGGACGCCGTGAAAACCATTTCCGGCCAGATCCGGCCGCTGCAGAATACGGAAGAAATCATTGAGTATATTGTATGCAGACACAGAGATTATCTGAAATGCACGCCGTCGGTGGAGAATGACTGCCGGTTTATTCTGGAAACCTGCTTCACGGTTTCGGAAGCTATTTCCAGGCTGTATATCAGACAGCCGGAAGTGGCGCTTGCGGCGTAGGAATACAGGGGCAGAGGTGAACCATACGGATCACCCCTGCCCCTGAAAATTATCCATAAAAAACCTGATAAATACCAAACACCATCTATATCTACTCATACCTGAGCGCTTCAATCGGATCCATCTTCGCCGCCTTATTGGCCGGATAATATCCGAAAAACACCCCGATAGACATAGAGAATACCAGTGCGATCACGATACTGGAAACCGACGCCCTGGCCGGATAGCCAAGCCCGTTGGCCGCCGCCGAGCCGCCGCCCACACCGACAGCCACGCCGATGGCGCCGCCGATCAGGCAGATAATCATGGCTTCGATGATAAACTGCATCCGGATCGACTGGTTGGTAGCCCCCAGCGCCTTTCTGGTGCCGATCTCACGGGTCCGCTCCGTGATGGATACGAGCATGATATTCATCACGCCGATGCCGCCTACCAGCAGGGAAATGCCGGCGATCACGGAGATAGCCACCTGGATTGTGGACAGCATGGAAGCAAAGGAATTTACCATGGATTCCATACTGAACGCCATCACCTGAAAGTTGGGGTTGGTGCGGTAATAAACGTTCAGAAACTGCTGCACCTTTCCGCTTAAATCCGTGGAATTTACTCCCTGGGCCGTTACCAGCGTCACCATCTGATAGCCGCCGGAGGAATGGAGCTGGGACTGAGCCGTTTTAATAGGAATATACAGCGCCGTATTGATGTCCTTCTCCGAGGAAAAGGAAAAGTTCATGGAGTTCTGTTCATATTTATAAACGCCCACGATGGTGTAAGTATAGTACTCATTGCCCACCTGGGCCTCCACCGAAGCGCCTATGGCCCGGTCGTTCTTTCCGCCGAACATATTGTTGACCAGCTTGTCGGAAACCAGGGCCACCCGTTTTCCTCCCTCATAATCCCGCCGGGACAGGTTCCGCCCCGCCAGAATCTCTGTTTTCGTCGCCAGGAAATATCCGGGATTCACGCCGGTCACCGTTACATTGGCATAGAGCCGCCCCTCCTTCACCTGACCGCTGCCCACGTTTTCCGACAGGGACACGGCCTGAATGGAATCCTGATAGTTGGCCTGAAGCTGGGTCAGCATTTCCTCCGTGATATAATCCTCTTCCTTTGGCTGCTCCATGGCGGTATCGCCGGTAAACACCATATCATTTTCCGCGTCCGCCTCCTCGTCCCCGGTTTTCTGCTGCAGGGACACGATAATATTATTGGCCCCCATCGACTGCATGGAGTCGTTGACCGAGCTGGTCAGGGAATCTCCCACCGTCATAATGGCGATCACGGAGCCGATGCCGATGATAATGCCCAGCATCGTCAGGAAAGCACGCATCTTGTTGGACATCAGTCCCGTTACCGCCATCACGATATTTTCTCCGATTAACATGGTCCGTCATTCCCCTTTCTCTCTCCTGTAATTGCACCGTCGTGAAGGGTAACGATCCGCTGGGTTTCCTCCGCCAGCTCATTGGAATGGGTAATCAGGACAATGGTCTTCCCCTGCTCTCTGTTAAGACGGTGGAAAATGTCCATAATCAGACGGCCGGTCTTGGAATCCAGGGCCCCGGTGGGCTCGTCGGCCAGCAGAATGGCCGGATCGTTTGCCATGGCTCTGGCAATGGCTACCCGCTGTTTCTGGCCGCCGGACAGCTCGTCGGGTTTGTGGCGCATCCGCTCTTCCATCTCTACCACTGCCAGCAGCTCTTTTGCTTTTCTGGTCCGCTCGGATTTTCTGGTTCCGGCATAAAGCATCGGCAATTCCACATTTTTCAGCGCCGTGGTGCGGGGAATCAGGTTATAGGTCTGAAACACAAAGCCGATCTTTTCATTGCGGATATGGGACAGCTCCCAGTCGTCCGCCCCGCCTACCTCCAGGCCGTCCAGCATATACGCCCCGGCCGTGGGACGGTCCAGCACGCCGATAATGTTCATCAGCGTACTTTTTCCGGAACCGGACGCTCCCACGATGGAAATAAACTCCCCCTCGTATACTTTCAGATCAATGCCATGAAGAATTTCCAGTTCATTGGGTGTTCCGACGTAGAAGCTTTTTACGATATTTTTCAGGTCTATGATACATTTTCTGTCTTCCACGAATTTTCCTCTTTCATTACGGTTCCGCAACGCCCGGAGCTGTCCGGTCCGTTGCTGTTTTGCAGTATTGCGGCTTCCTTACGGCATCATCATCAATTCCATCAGATCAATGGCCTCTTCTTTGGGAATCACCACTTCCATGCCTTCCGCCAGTCCTTCGCCGCTTACTTCCACATAGTAGTCTCCTTCTGTGCCTACGGTAACGGGTACCGGCCGCTGTTCCTGGGCCTGCTGTCCGTCCGCGCCTGTCGTCTGCTCCATCACATAGACTACCGTATCCCCGTTTTCATCGGTCTGGACGGCATCATAGGGAACTGTCAGCACATGTTCCACTTCTTTTAACACGATATTCATCTTTGCCGTCATGCCCAGACGCAGACGGTCGGTCTGGGTGTTGATGGCTACTTTAATCTGATAGGTGGCTTTACCGCCTCCTGTGGTAAGAGAAGAAGCGGAACCGGAACCCATGGCGGAGGACGCCGCTGCGGCAGTAGGTACGGGAGACACAAAGATGACCTCACCTTCCAGTTGCTCTTCTCTTGTGGCGTCGGTTTTGAACAGCACCTTCATCCCCTCTTCGATATCGCTGATATCATACTCGTCGATTTCGGCTTCCACAATAAAATCCTCACAGTCCTGAATGGTGACGATTACACCGCCGCCGTATGTATCTCCTTCTTTTACATTGACCGCCGTCACAGTGCCGCTGATGGGAGAGGTGAGAACACCTTTTTCCAATTGCTTCTCATAGGTTTCCACCTGATTTTCCTGCGCCTGGGTGCCGATGCTGGCGGAGAGGCGGGAATTGGTCAGGGAATCCTGGCTGCCGGCCACGGCGCTGTTCTGCATCCGTACCGTATTGTTCAGGGTATCCGCCGCCCGGTCATAGGTTCTGTAATTGGCATCCATAGCCGACTTTTTCGCGTCCACACCGGATTCCAGCGCTTCCCGCTCGGCTTTTGCCTTTTCATAATCGGCTGCCGCCGCGGAATAATCGGCGGAAGCTGCCTGGTATTCGGCCTGGGCCGCCGTAACCGCACCGGTGTCAAAAGCGCCCGCTATGTTTTCCAGAATCTCATTTCCGCTGATGGTGCCCTTATCAATCTGATCCAGCAGATCGGGAGACAGGCCGGAACCGGACTGCTCCCTCTGGGCTTTTTCCAGCCGGTCTTTCGCCCGCTCCATATCCTTTTCCCGGTCGTCCCGGTCCTGTTTTCTCTCTTCCTCTTCTTTTCGTTTTTCCTCTAAATCCTTTACCGTGTCATTGTAATCGGCCACGGCCTCCTCATAGGTGGTTTTGGAATAATCCAGATCTTTCCTGGCCCCGGTGACCTGGTAATCTCTGGAACCCACCGCATCCTCCAGATTCCTCTGGGCTCCCTTTACCGTCAGACCGTTCTGGGCCTGGGCTACGTTCAG
>Ga0137306_101626_pt1 | contig 21974 bp, 17 predicted proteins | sample Inofroosms_March_FD_97187 | JGI IMG/M metagenome (GOLD analysis project Ga0137306, IMG submission 97187) | Mouse cecal microbial communities from Vienna, Austria - N-Acetylneuraminic and N-Acetylglucosamine D2O microcosms_March | ecosystem: Host-associated > Mammals > Digestive system > Large...
TCCCACCAGGGTAATGGTCAGCTCGCCGATGGAATACAGGATGGTCACCTTCAGGGAATTTAACAGATGCTTTGTTCCCGAGCCGTTAAACAGCCAAACCCAGTTTTTAAACCCCACATAATTCCAGCGGTCATTTAACAGATTCCAGTCCGTAAAGCTGATCTGGATCAGCTTGCAGATGGGATAATATGTAAAAATCGCCAGGAAGATCAGCGCCGGCAGGACGCATACAAAATCTTTTACCGCTGATACGGTTCTTGGTTTCATGAAAGGTTTCTTCTCCACCTTAACGCCTCCTTTTTGAAAATTACGGCCCTCGGCGATAAAACCGAAGGCCGTCGTTTAAGCTTAAGCTGCCCCTTGCCTGTCTTTACGCATCCTCAAGAACTTCGTTGATCTCCTCCACCATGTCCTCCAGCTTTGACGGGATATCCACATCCTCCACCATGATCTCAAGCATGTAGTTCTTCCAGATGGTGGACAGCTGGTTCCAGCCCGGATGCTGGATCCTGGGGTTGATCAGGTCAAGGTTATCAAATATGCACTGGAACGCAGGCTTCTCCTTCAGGAATTCCACACCCTCTTCGGTCTGGAGCACGGAGTTTCTGGTGGGGATATAGCCGGTTTCTTTTGCCCACTTCATATTTACTTCCTTGCTGCACAGGTAGGACAAAAACTGCCATGCCGCGTTCTTGGTAGCCTGATCGTTCTTGGAGGGGATCAAAAGCACACAGCCGCCGATCTCCTGGTTCTTGGTGTCGCCTCCCGGCAGCCATGCCATACCCACCTCAAAATCGCACTTGTCCACGTAAGTGTTGTACAGGGAGCTGGTATGAACCACGGAAAATGCCTTCCCGTCAATAAATGCCTGTCTCATGTTGGAGGAAGCGTCGCTGTCCATAGTGGTCCAGTTCACATACCCCTTGTCAACCCACTCTCTGAACTTATTCACCAGTCCAACCGCTGTCTCGCTGTCAAGGTCTGTAGAAACCCGGTCGTCATTGATCAGCTTCACGCCCTGGTTTAAGTAAAAAGTCTCAAAATACCACTGGTCCCATCCGGGGATGATGGTTCCGTATCGCTCTGTGGTCCCGCTGTTAACCACGGAAGCTTTCTCCAAAAAGGCGTCCATGTCATCCCACTTCTCCGGAATGGTAATACCCTCCGCGTCTGCCATATCCTTATTATAATACATGATCTGGGTGGAGATCAGGAACGGAAGGGCAACTTGCTTTCCGTCATAGCTTGACGCATCCACCATACCTTTTCCGAAATCGTCGATCTCAAAGCCCGTAGCCTGGATATACGGAGTCAGATCCTCCGTCAGACCTCCGGCGCCGTACTCCGCCACATAGGGAGTGTTGGCCACTGTCACTGCCGGAAGACCTGTGCCTGCCGCGTTGGCCGCCACCAGGGCCTCATTGGTCTGGGCGTAGCTGCCCACATAGGTAGCCTCCACGGTGATCAGATCCTGAGAGCTGTTAAATCCCTCCACGATCTCCGCCACAGTCTGGGAATACTGATCCTCCAGAGCATGCCACCACTGGATGGTAATAGGCTCCGTAACCTCGTACATGGACGCGTCCACAGGCGCCGCGTCACCGCCGGATGAATCACCGGACATGTCGCCTGCCGCCTCAGAATTTCCCTGGGCCGCCTGCTGCGCCCCGCCTCCTGTGGAACCTCCGCCGCTGCATCCGCCAAGCAGGCTGCATCCCATCGCTGCCGTCAACACGACTGCCAACATCTTCTTCATAGATACTTCCTCCGTTCGTTTTTTCTGTGTAACTAAGATTTGTTGAACGATCGTTAAATATTGTTAAAATTTAAGCAGATAAAAGCCACTTTTCTTTACTTATTTTTTATCAATATTTAACAACCTTCCCCATCAGGGGTAGAATGTATGTATTATTAACTTACCATAAATTTGTGCTATTTGTCAATATTATCCTTGTTCTTTTTTTATATTTCTATATTTACGTGTATTATATCCCTTAAAAATTTAATTTTTATAAAAAAATTGCTTGATTTATTTGTTGAAAAATGTTAAACTTTTCAAAACAGCACACCAGCCAACTAGACAGGAGGTTACTGCCATGAAAAAACCAACCATCAAAGATATTGCCGCTGCGGCTGGAGTCTCTCCTGCTTCCGTTTCCATGATCCTCAATGGCCGCAATCTGTCCCGATTTACAGAACAGACCATTCAGAACGTATACCGCGCCAGCAGGCAGATGGGGTATGTCTCTAAGAAAAACCAGCGCCATAAAAACCCAAAGCAGACCATTCTCATTGTCTGCCCTTCTCTCATGAACCCCTACTATGCCACCCTGATCCAGAGCATGGAGCAGGAAGCCAGACTCCGGGGATACCTGACCCTGGTTTTTACCACCTACTGGGACAAGGCAGCGGAGCGGGAAATCCTTGAGATGGCCACGGAACCTAATGTTGACGGCGTTATCTTCTCCATGATCCCCCAGCAGCCCCGCCTGGCGGAGGAGACCAGCAAGCTGGTTCCCATCGTCGCAGTAGGGGATCGGGCCTACGACTTAAATCTTGACACGGTGGATGTGAATAATTACTCCGCCGGCCGCATGGTAGCCGCCCACCTTATTAAACTTGGCCACAGGCATGTAGCCTATATCTCCACCACCCTCAATGAGGAACACTCCTCCAGGATGAGGCGCTGCGACGGGCTTAAGGACGAGTATTCCCAGTCCTGCCCTGCCGGGACCGTTACGGTCTACAGCCAGGATGTCTCCTCCCATAAAGAACTGTATGTCACGGAGGTGGAGCATGAGGTGGGATATGCTCTGGCCTGCAGGTGTCTGAAGGAATCCCCCCAGGTTACCGCCATTGTAGCTATCAATGATATGGTGGCTTACGGCGTCAGGTCGGCGCTGATCGACGCGGGAAAACGTATCCCGGAAGACATGAGCCTGTGCGGTTTTGATAACATCTACCCCTCCAGATTTCCGGGGGTAGAACTGACTACCATTGAACATGCCATTGTTGAGAGGGGGAGGAGCAGCATCCGCCTGCTGGCGGAGAAGCTTAGAGGGGAATCGGAATTGATCGATGAGAACGCGATCACGCGGGTAGAGTATCAGAGCCGGCTGGTGGTGGGGAGGACAACCGGGAAGGTGCAAAAGGATAGTTAGAGCGATGTGGCGGCGGGCCAGCGAGATTTGAACGTGCCGGAACTTTTTATGGTTTACTGGTCTTCGCCGTCCTCCTGGTAGCGGGTGAATACATAGCGGAACAGATAAGAGCTGATAAAGGCGGCCAGCGCCATAAAGACTGGGAACAGGATGGGGATGTAAAAGGATAATACCCCGAATATGATATAGGTCACCAGCACTGTCACCGATATGTAGAGATTTCCCATGGCCATGATAAAGCTGTGGGGCAGGATAGTTTTTATGGGCAGATGAAACCTGGACAGGACAGGAAACAGATAGAGCGCAGTCAGCGCAAAGATAAGGCTCAAGCATAAAAGAACGCCAAAGCACACCACGCGGACCCAGGACGGAATGGCGATCTGCATACACGCCCACAGATCAACAGCAAGAAAACCTGCAGCCGCCAAGACAAGCAGCCACAAAATCGTAGCCTGCTTAAAGTTTTTTGTAAACGCCCTCACAAAACTTTTGAATACATACCCCTCCTCATCATCCGCCTGTTTCAGCGTAAACTGATACAGGGATGTGGTAGCGGCCCCTGCGGTGATCACAGGAATCGAAAAAAGGAACCACAAGATCCCAAGGACAAAAACATCCGTGATCTTGTTCATAAAATTCCAAAACCGGTTTTCAGGATTAAATAATTCATTCATAGCACTTTCCCTTCCTGTAACTTTTGCCGTAACAACACACATGTAAAAGGAGACAACCTTCATGAACCCTTTCCAAAAAGCCAAAAAATCCCTTTCCAAAGACCTGGCAACCCTAAAACCCCTCTCATTCTCCCAGAAACTCCGCTTTATCCTGGATTACTACAGAGGGTACGCCTTCATCCTGTTTTGCCTTGTGCTGGCAGGATTCTATCTGTGGGATGTCTGGATGCAGACCCGGCGGGAAACCGTGCTGGAGGGATTCTTTACCAATGATGAGGCCAACTTATTTCCCGCGGACCAGATCTCCAAAGAGTTCTCCCGGGTCTTAAACCTTTCGCCAGGTCAGCAGGTTGTGTTTGACGACAGCCTCTACGTACAAAAAGGCTCCTCCATTGATTACCACACAGCCAGCCAGAGCAAGATCGTTGCCTATGTATCTGCAAGGGAACTGGATTTTCTCGTCACCACCAGGGAACTTACGGATTATTACAGCCAAAGTCTCCCCCTCTGCGACCTGGAAAAATTCCTGCCTCCCAACCTGGCAGGCCGGTTAAAAGACCATCTCTATTACCTTCCGGATTCTAATGGGGTGACAAAAGCCTGCGCCGTCAGCCTGGAAGGCTCCCGGTTCGCAAAAGGGGAGAACTCCCATTATCTCATGGTTTTCTCCTACACACAGCGCAGAGAAGCCATGATACGGTTTCTGGAGTATGCCTTTGAGGAGGAAGAAGCCTCCCCCTAAAGCACAACACAGCTTTACCCAAGAACCTGCTCCAGCAGTTCCTTCATCTCCCCCAGGGATTCAAACACCGCGTCAGGCTGCACCTGGGATGTCTCCAGATCCTTTAGCCCGGTCTCGCCTGTCAGCACCAGCAGGCCCCAGGCCCCGTGATTCACGCCGGTTGCCACGTCCGTGTACAGACGGTCCCCCACAAAAGCCACCCGCTCCCGCTCCACCCCGGTTCTTACCAGCACCATGTCCACCGTCTCCCGAAAAGGTTTGCCCAGATACTTTGGTTCTACGCCTGTGGACGCGGTGATAGCTGCGCAGAAAGAGCCGCAGTCCGGGATAAAACCGTCCTCCGTGGGACAGTTTAAGTCCAGATGAGTGGCCAAAAACAGCGCACCCTGACGGATAAAGCCGCAGGCCATGCGCAGTTTCTCGTAGGTCAAAGTCGTGTCAAAGCCGATCACCACAAGATCAGGCCTGGGATCCCCCTCCTTCCACAGGCAGATCCCCTCTTCCCGGAAACTCTCGGTCAATGCATCCGTTCCCACCAGGTAGACCCGCTTTCCCTCATAGTTCTCCTTCAGGTACGTTATAGTCACGTCCCCTGAGGTCATGATCTGCTCTCTCGTAATAGGGCAGCCCATACGCGCCAGCCTGTCCATGTAAACTCTGGGAGACTGGGAAGAATTGTTGGTAAAAAATAAAACCCTGCGCCCCTGTCTCTCCACATACCTTACAAAATCAATGGCTCCCTCTATCACCTGGTCCCCCAGATAAAACGTGCCGTCCATATCAAGCACAAATAAACCAATCCTCTCAAGGAGGTTGGCTCGGTCCGCTGTCTGCCTGCCATCAGGCCTCTCATTTTTCTCCACAGTTGTCTCCATTCTGTTGGTGGTCTCCGGCCGGAAGAACAGCACCGGGAATCTTTGGGGAGGTCCCAGCGCTGCCCAGCCGAAATCTATCATTAGGCAATACGCGCTCCTCTGGCCGCTTAGAGCGTCCAAACCTTCCGCTTTAATGGGGATGCGGCCAGAGACCATCGCGTCTAAACGCGCTCTACGGTCTTTGTGGCGATGATCTCCACCCCGGTGCCTGCGCAGTCCTTGATCAGAACCTGGCCCAGAGCCACAGGCGCGTCCACCTGGACTGCCTGAATCTCCTTCATCACCTCAAAGATCTTTGATTTGGGAATATCGCTTTTAGTCTTAACCGACACTCTGGCGATCGCCCCATCCTTAACCCGGATGCTGGAGGTCACGATCCTGGTAGGGCTTAACACTTCCTTCTTGGCATAATCCGCCCCTCTGGGACAGGTGTTGCCTGTTACATTGATATCATCCCCATCCATGGTAACTGTCACCGGACAGCCCAGAGGACACCCAATACAAATCAGATTCCTTGTCTCCATCACTCCACCTCCGTACAAATCTTAATCTGCTTAATCTCCGGATACCCCTCAAAGCTGCTCTTCTTAAGGACCACCTGCTCCATCTCGCCTGGGGCAAGAACCTTTTTCTTCTTTCTGGAGATCAGCTTATCATCATAATACACGGCAATATAGCGCTCCTTGTAAACATCGGCCACGCGGAAACGTACGGTTACGGTATCTTTCATGGTGTCCACATTCAATACCTGGGGAACCGTATAGCGGACCCCGTTCTCCGCCGCAAGGGCCACCTTGTGGCTCTTCTTTCTGTTCTGGCCCTCCTTTACGTAAGCAGCCGCATTCTCCCCTGCCAGAGCCGCCTCCTGGGATACAAAGTCCACCAGGTCATGGACATGAAGCACATTGCCGCAGGCGTAGATGCCTTCCACCTCGGTCTCCAGGCAGTCATCCACATTAGGCCCTGAGGTAATCCGGTTCATGGAAACCCCCGCGCCCTTGGACAGCTCATTTTCCGGAATCAGTCCCACGCTCAAAAGAAGGGCATCGCAGGAGTAATGCTCCTCCGTGCCGGGAATGGGGTTGCGGTTAGCGTCCACCTCTGCCAGAGTGATGCCGGTCAGACGCTCCTTGCCCTCAATATTGATAATGGTGTGGCTCAGCTTTAAAGGGATGCCGTAATCATCCAGACACTGAACGATATTTCTCTTCAGGCCGCCGGAGTAAGGCATCAGCTCCGCAACCACTTTCACCTTAGCGCCCTCCAGAGTCATACGCCTTGCCATGATCAGGCCGATATCGCCGGAACCTAAGATCACGACTTCTTTTCCCACACAGTACCCCTCAATGTTCATCAGCCGCTGGGCCGTTCCCGCGGAGTAAATGCCTGCCGGACGGTATCCCGGCGTGTTCAGGGCTCCCCTGGGACGCTCCCGGCACCCCATAGCCAGGATCACGGCCCCGGCTTGGATGGTCACCAGCCCCTCCTCCTTATTTATGTAAGTAACCTCTCTGTTCTTGTTAACGTCAACTACAATGGTGTTCAGCTTGTAAGGAATTTTCTCCTCCTCCACCATGTCAATATACCGTGAAGCATACTCCGGCCCTGTCAGCTCCTCCTTAAAGGTATGAAGGCCAAACCCGTTATGAATACACTGGTTTAAGATACCGCCCAGTACTCCGTCCCTCTCCAGGATCAGAATATCCTGGACTCCGGCTTTCCTCGCCGCGGCTGCCGCGGATAATCCTGCCGGGCCTCCGCCAATGATTACGATATCATGCTGTCTCATCTTTTCTCCTCCTATGCTTCTCCGGTTATCATCTCAGAGCCGGGCTGATTTTTGCAGATTTCTTCCATGGGAATCCCTGCTTCTCTGGACAAGATCTCCATAGTCCTTGGGGTGCAGAATCCTGCCTGACATCGCCCCATCCCCTGACGCACTCTTCTCTTGATGCCGTCTAAAGATCTGGCTCCCAGAGTGCGGCGGATGCTGTCCACGATCTCTCCCTCGCTGACATTCTCACAGCGGCACACAATGGTTCCATAGTCCGGGCGCTCCTTAATAAGCGCGGCCCTCTCCTCCCTGCTCATGGCAGATACATGGGGAATCCCTTTTCTGGTGGCGATAAAGTTCTCCTTCTTCTTAGCCTGGGCTTTGTCCGCAATCATCTCGGCCAGGTACACGCCGATGGCCGGCGCGCTGGAAAGTCCCGGCGACTCAATGCCTGCGGCGTCGTAAAACCCTTCCGCACTCTCCCCGATGATAAACTCGTCATGGGACTCATGAGCCCGCAGGCCGGAAAATGAGGTGATGACCTGGCGGTACGGAATATTCTTCACGCCTCTTGCAGACTTCTGGGTAACCTCCGCCAGCTCCCCTGCCGTGGTGTAAGTCCCCTCTTTGTCCTCAATATCCGTGGCCGTAGGCCCGATAAGCAGATTGCCGTGAATGGTGGGAGACACCAAAACGCCTTTGCCGTACTTGCCAGGAAGCTGAAAGATCGTCTTGTCCACATGTTTCCCCGCCTCCTGGTCCAAAAGGCAGTAATCACCCTTTCTGGGAATGATAGTGATCTTGTCCTCGCACACCATATTGTGGAACACATCCGCGTACACTCCGGCCGCATTGACCACAAACCTGGTGGTGATATCCTCTTTCCCCTTTATGGACAGCTTATACCCACCGTCGATTCTGGCTATGTTCGTAACTTCCGTGAGGAAATAAAACTCCACGCCGTTATCACAGGCATTCTCCGCCAATGCAATAGTCAGACCAAACGGACACACGATCCCGCCTGTAGGGGCAAACAGCGCCGCCACCACTTCATCCGTCACATTGGGCTCCATAGCCCGAACCTCGTCCCCGCTTATGATCTTTAGATCCGGAACGCCGTTGGCAACACCTCTCTCATAGAGCGCGTTCAAGGCCGGCCTGTCATCCTCCGAAAAGCATAAGACCAGGGAACCGTTTCTGCGGAACGCAAAATCCAGGTCTTTGGACAGCTCTCCCATGATGCGGTTTCCTTCCACGTTCATCTTTGCCTTTATGGAGCCCTGGGCGGCGTCATAGCCTGCGTGGATAATGGCGCTGTTGGCCTTGGAAGTACCGGAGCACACATCCTCCGCCCTTTCCACCACGCATGTCTTCAACTGATACCTGGACAACTCCCTGGCCACCGCGGCTCCTGTCACGCCGCCGCCAATAATCGTTACGTCATACTGCAATCCACTCATATCGTCTCTCCTTTTTTCATATACTGTCACGGCCCGCCGTCACAATATTTCTACATGCTTTACACACACCATGCCTCGAATACTCTCCAGCACATTATGTCTCTTGCTGCGGCTGGTCACCTCAATGCAGATAATGGCATTGGGACCTTCCCCTTTGATCTTGCTCTTACTCAGCTCCATATTGCAGACCTTTACTTCCATCTTATGAAGCCGCTCCATAAATTCGGATACGCACTGATTGTTTGGAAATTCAACATACAGGTCAAATACCCTGGCGTACATATGGAGGAAGGTGTCCAGCTTTGTCAGGAATTTTAAGGTGATCATCACCAGGATCAGGGTGATAAACGCGCCTTTCACAAAACCAATCCCCACTGCCAGCCCAAGACACGCGCAGGCCCACAGGCCTGCCGCAGTAGTAAGACCGCGAATCTGATTCTTGCCGGTAACAATAATGGTCCCAACTCCCAGAAAACCGACGCCGCTTATGACCTGAGCTCCCATACGGGCAATATCCATATTGCCTTCAAAGTTCATCTTGATGTACTGTCCCGTCATCATCACCAGAGCCGCTCCCAGACATACCAGGGTGTGAGTCTTGATCCCTGCCCCCCGGCGCTTTAAGGCCCGGTCAATGCCGATGACCGTACCGATAATAAGTGCGGAAACCATCCGGATCACCATGGCCGTGGTGGACCACCCCTCCGCTGCCGACATGAATCCATCTATCATTTCTTCACCTCTTCCTTTCTCCTGCGGCATGAAGGCCATTCCCGCTTAAGGGCTAGGATGTCTGCTTTCCGTGGTGTATAAGCGAAAAAAAGAGCAAGGTAAATCTATGGATCCACTCCACAAACTATACCTTGCTGCTCTCATCTCACAGGTAATTATTTAACTGGTACTTAGTCTACCATATCTGTTAATATCCGTCAAGTATTGATAAAATTTTATCGTTCTCTACCCCAGTACTCATCCTCTCCCCAGGCCAAAGCGCACCGCACAGCCCGCTTCCACCCCTTGATCAGTTCCGCCCGCTTACCGTCGTCGATGGCTTTTTCAAAATACCGGTCCACCTGCCAGTTTGTCACAATGTCCTTCTTGTCCTTCCAGTACCCCACAGCCAGCCCGGCCAGATACGCCGCTCCAAGGGCCGTAGTCTCGATGCACTGGGGCCTTGCGATGCGCGTTCCCAGAAGGTCTGCCTGGAACTGCATCAGGAAGTCATTGGCACTGGCTCCGCCGTCCACCTTAAGTTCCCTCATGGGGATACCGGAATCCTGCTCCATGGCCTCTAAAAGGTCGCTGACCTGATAGGCCAAAGACTCCACGGTAGCCCGGATAAAATGCTCCTTGCTGGCTCCGCGGGTCAGCCCCACGATGGTCCCTCTGGCATAAGGATTCCAATAAGGCGCTCCCATGCCAGCAAAAGCCGGCACCACGTAAACCCCGGCTGTGTCCGGCACGATCTGGCAGTATTCCTCCGTCTGGGCGGCTGTCCGTATCATCCGCAGCTCATCCCTTAACCACTGAATCGCAGCCCCGGCCACGAACACGCTTCCCTCCAGGGCATACTCCACATGGTCCTCCATGCCCACGGCGATGGTGGTCAGCAGGCCGTGATCCGACTTTACCGCCTTCTCACCGGTATTCATCAGCATAAAGCACCCGGTTCCGTATGTATTCTTCACATCTCCGGCTCCAAAACAGCACTGGCCGAACAGAGCTGCCTGCTGATCCCCCGCCGCCCCGGCGATAGGCACATTTCCCGCAAGGACCGAACTGTGGGTATGGCCATAGACGCAGCTGGAAGGCTTTACCTGGGGCATCATGGACGCAGGGATCTTAAAGTAATCCAAAAGTTCCTGGTCCCACGTAAGCTTGTGGATGTCAAAGAGCATGGTTCTGGCAGCGTTGGTGTAGTCCGTGACAAACACCTCCCCCTTGGTCAGATTCCAGATCAGCCATGTATCCACAGTTCCAAACAGCAACTCCCCCCTGTTCGCCTTCTCCCTGGCCCCCGGCACCTGGTCCAGGATCCAGGCGATCTTGCTGCCGGAAAAATAAGCGTCCGGGATCAGCCCCGTCACCTCCCGCACAGTCTCTCCCAGGCCGTCCTCTTTCAGCTTGTCAATCATGGGAGCAGTCCGTCTGCACTGCCACACAATGGCATTGTACACCGGAACGCCTGTGGCCTTGTCCCACACAATGGTGGTCTCCCTCTGGTTGGTGATCCCGATAGCCGCGATATCCTCCCCGTGAGCTCCGATATTGGCCATGGCCGCCATCATCACGCTAAACTGGGAAGACCATATCTCCATAGGATCATGTTCCACCCACCCTGGCTCCGGATAGATCTGGGTAAACTCCCTCTGGGCCACGCTCCTGATCTCTCCCTTTTCATCAAACAAAATACATCGGGAACTGGTGGTTCCCTGATCCAGCGCCATTACATATTTCGCCATTTAAATTCCTCCTCCAACCGTGATAAGTATATTCCCAAAGACTGGTACGAAAAAAGAGCAGAGAATCATACGGACTTTCCGTACCAACTCCCCACTCTGTTCTCTCTCGGCAACGTTGCATTAAGCGTAACATATTTTTCCTGCAAATGCAACTGCTAAATTTCCACCCTCTTCCTCCGAATCTCCCTGAGCACTTTCCACGCCTGCAGAACCACTGTTGGCAGAAACGCGCAAGCTCCCACTACCGCCAGCTGCCCTGCACTTAAATCCGAGACGGCAAACAGCCGCTGAAGCGCCGGGGCAAACAGCACTCCTCCCATCAGAAGCACTCCGGCCTCAAAGGCCATCACCGTGTAGAGATTGCTGGTAAGTCCCAGGTGGAAGATGGAATGGCTGCTGCGGCAGTTAAATCCGTGAAACAGCCTTGCCACAGTCAGAGAGGCGAAAGCCATGGTGCTGGCCACGGCAGCACCGCCCTGACGCAGGCCGGTTCGGTATGCGTACATGGTGCATACCGCGATCAACCCGCCCTGGATAAGAATGTCCCTGAGAAACCGCTTTGTCAGGATCCCCTGCCCCGGATCTCTGGGCGGCTGGTCTAACAGCTCCCCCTCCGGCTGCTCCATGCCGATGGCTATAGCAGGCAGAGAGTCGGTCAGAAGGTTGATAAACAAAAGGTGGACCGGGGCAAATGGCAGCGGCATGGACATAAGGGTGGTGTAAAGCACACAGAAAATCCCGGCCATGTTGCCTGACAGCAGAAACTCTATGGCATTGCGGATATTTCTGTACACATTCCTGCCATTGGACACGGCTTTTATGATGGTGGCAAAATGGTCGTCCGCCAGGATCATGGATGCCGCATCTTTGGACACCTCGGTTCCTGTCTGCCCCATAGCCACCCCGATATCCGCCTGTTTTAACGCCGGAGCGTCGTTGACCCCGTCCCCGGTCATGGCTACGATCCGCCCTTTATCCTGCCACGCCTTTACGATCCTTAATTTGTGCTCCGGGGAGACCCTGGCATACACGCTGATACCGCCGATCCGCTCCGACAGCTCCCTGCTGTCCATACTGTCTAACTGGGAACCGGAGACTGCCTCCTCCCCCTCCCTCATAATCCCGATCTGCCTGGCTATGGACATGGCCGTTACCTTGTGGTCCCCGGTTATCATCACCGGCTTTATCCCCGCCCTCCGGGCGTCCATGACTGCCTGCTTTGTCTCCGGGCGGGGCGGGTCCATCATGGCTGCCAGCCCCAAAAATATCAGATCCCGCTCCAGCTTTTTCTCCCCCCAGGAAGAGGCGTTTCCCTTTAAGGGCCGATAGGCAAATGCCAGAACGCGCAGCCCCTGGCGGGAACATGTATCGTGAAGCTTCATAAGCTGCCGCCTGTCCGCAAAAGTCAGAGGCCGCACATCTCCCTGGTGGTCTATGTAGGCGCTGCGCTCCAGCAGGATATCCATGGCCCCTTTTACCAGCAGCGTCTCTCCCTGGGGAAGATAATGGATCGTACTCATGATCTTCCTTGTAGAATCAAAGGGAATCTCCCGGCTTCTGGGAAACCGTTTTCTCAGTTCCTTTGCAGGCATATTACACTGCTCTGCCAGATGAAGCAGCGCCAGCTCCGTGGCGTCGCCTGCCTCCTGTCCGTTCCCTATATCCGCGTCATTGGCCAGACAGCAGATCTGAAGAAAAAGGCGGTGCTGTTCATTAGCCTTTTCCAGCTGTTGGGGCCTTAGCAGTTTCCCGTTTAGCCCCACCTGCTCCACGGTCATACGATTCTGGGTCAGGGTCCCTGTCTTATCCGTACAGATGACGGACACGCACCCAAGGCTCTCCACGGCTTTTAGATCCTTGATAATGGCCTGCTCCTTAGCCATCTTCTGGGTGCCCATAGCCTGGACAATGGTTACAATGGAACCCAGGGCTTCGGGGATAGCCGCCACGGCCAGGGCCACGGCAAACATCAGGGAATCCAGCATGGCCATGCCTCTGTACATACTCAGCACAAATACAACCAGGCAGATTACCATGATGGCGGCTGCCAGCCTGCTTCCAAACTGATCCAGACTGACCTGGAGAGGCGTTTTCTTCTCCTGGGCAGTACTCATCATGGAGGCGATCCGCCCTATCTCCGTCTCCATTCCCGTCTCTGTCACCACCACAGTGCCTCTTCCGCCTGTCACCAGAGATCCGCTGTAAACCATGTTGTCCCGATCTGCCAGAGCGCGCGAAGCCGGCAGAGGCCGGGTCTGTTTTAACACGGCGTCCGATTCCCCTGTCAGAGAACTCTCATTGATCTGCAGAGCCACGCTCTCCAGGACCCTGCCGTCAGCTACCACCAGATCGCCGCTTTCCAGGTACAGGATATCCCCTGGCACCACATCCTTTGAGGGGATCTGGACTTTTGCTTTGTCCCTCATGACCACAGCCATAGGCGAGGACAGGGATTTCAGGCTTTCCAGGGACTTTCTGGCCTTCTCATGCTGTATGGTGCCCAGAACCGCGTTCAGGGTTATGACCGCGAAAATGACCACCGTGCTTTCCGGACTGCCTGTCATCATGGAGATCACCGCAGCGCCTATGAGGATCATGACCAAAAGGTCCTGAAATTGCTCCAGAAATACTTTCCAGACCGGTTTCCTGCCGGACTCTCTCAGAACATTCGGCCCATACTGTTTTTCTCTCTTCTGTGCCTGTTTTTCCGTCAGCCCCTGCTCCCCGGTTTCAAGCAGGTCCAGCGTCTCTTTTCCTGTACATTGATACCAATCCTTCATGCCAAATGCTCCTTTCTTTTTCCATGTTTATGCGGGAACAAAAAAGAAAGACCACTGCCTTGTATTTTCCACTGTTTTTCGCTATACTTAGGTTATCTTTTAGAAAAAAGGAGAGTACTATGGAAAAGATCACAAGCTTTACCATTGACCATCTGCGCCTTCTGCCCGGTGTCTACGTGTCGCGGAAGGACCATGCCGGCGACGCCGTGGTGACCACCTTTGATATCCGCATGACCCGCCCTAATTTTGAGCCGGTGATGAACACGGCCGAGGTACACACCATGGAACATCTGGGGGCTACTTTTTTGAGAAATGACCCGGAATTTAAGGATCGGGTGCTCTACTTTGGCCCTATGGGCTGCCGGACAGGGTTTTATCTGCTTCTGGCAGGGGATTATGAATCCCGGGATATTGCGCCTCTCATGACGCGAATGTTTACGTTTATGCGGGATTTTGAAGGGGATGTGCCTGGCGCGGCCCCAAAGGACTGCGGGAATTATCTGGACATGAATCTGCCCATGACAAAACTTTTGGCAGATAAATATCTGAAAGAGGTTCTTGAGGGGATTTCTGAAGAAAGGCTGATCTATCCGGCTGACTGATGAAAGTTTTCTTTGCAAGGCTGCCTTTTATGGAAAGTGAAACAATAACCGTAACTTTTAAGGCTGACGCAAAATTGCGGATCCTAAGATCTCCGAATTTTGCGTCAGCCTTGTTAAAGCAACCCATTCTGGCTCTATACCTCAAAGATCAGATCTCCATAGCTGGGGAAGGGCCACAGTTCTTTATCTACGATCATCTCCAGCCTGTCGGCAGGAGCTCTTAAGGCTTCCATGACGGGAACCACCCTGTCATGATAGGCGTGAGCCCGCGCGCAGGCATCTTCTATGGCGCCGCACTCAGCAGTCAGATCCTCCAGCGAGGACAGAGCTGTCTTCATATCTGACAGTAAGGACGATGTCTCCGCCAAAAGCCGAATCTGGGCTGTAACATCCACCATGCCGTCTGGGCAGGCCGCCTTTACAGCGTTGATAGACCCGGCCAGCTGGGTGGTGTATCGGATGACTGCAGGGATGATCTGCTTGCCTGCCATATCGATCATGGTTCTGGCTTCTATGTTTATGGCTTTTCCGTAGGCGTCGTACTCCACCTCCGCTCTGGACATCAGCTCCGCCCTGGTAAACACGCCGAAGGTCTCATACAGCCTCACCGCCTTCTCTGTGGTCAGGGCCGGGATGGCGTCCACCATGGAAGGATAATTGGGAAGCCCCCTCCGCTTCGCCTCCTCCACCCAGGCCTGGGAGTATCCGTTGCCATTAAAGATGATCTCCTTGTTATCTGCCAGAAGGCTCTTGATCATGTCATGGACCGCGGACTCAAAATCTTCCGCCTTCTCCAGCTCATCTGCCGCCTCCTTGAAGGCTTCGGCCACAATGGTGTTCAGCACCACATTGGGCGGGGCCACGGAATCCGAGGACCCTACCATACGGAACTCAAACTTGTTGCCCGTAAAGGCAAAGGGGGACGTCCGGTTTCTGTCCGTGGCGTCTTTGTCCAGGTCCGGCAGGGTAGCGATGCCGGTCATCAGCTTTCCGCCGGTCTTGGAGTGAGTCGCCTCCCCGGTGCTGCAAAGCTGATCGATCACATCCTCCAGCTGCTCCCCCACAAAGATAGAGATAATGGCAGGCGGCGCCTCGTCCGCGCCCAGCCTGTGATCGTTGCCCACATCGGAGGCAGATTCCCGCAGAAGATCCGCATGGGTCTTTACCGCTTTCATGATGCACCCCAGCACCAAAAGGAACTGGATATTCTCATGGGGAGTCTCCCCGGGATTTAACAAATTGATCCCGTCGTCGGACACCAGAGACCAGTTGTTGTGCTTTCCGGAACCGTTTACCCCGGCAAAAGGCTTTTCGTGGAGAAGGCACGTCATGTTGTGGCGGCCTGCCACCTTCTTTAAAGTCTCCATCACCATCTGGTTGTGGTCCACCGCCAGGTTTACCTGGTCATAGATCGGGGCAAGCTCGTGCTGGGCCGGGGCCGCTTCGTTGTGCTGGGTCTTGGAGGTGACCCCAAGCTTCCACAGTTCCTGGTTTACCTCCTTCATAAAGCCTCCGATCCGCTCCCGGATAGCGCCGAAATAGTGGTCTTCCAATTCCTGGCCCTTGGGAGGTCTGGCGCCGAACAGGGTGCGCCCCGCATAGATCAGGTCTTTTCTCTGGAGATATTTGGCCCGGTCAACCAGAAAATATTCCTGCTCCGGCCCCACAGAGGGAACTACCCTTTTTGCTGTGGTGTTGCCGAACAGCCTTAAGAGCCGCAGAGACTGGACATTGATGGCCTGCATGGAACGCAGAAGGGGAGTTTTCTGGTCCAGGGCCTCCCCTGTGTAGGAGCAGAATGCCGTGGGAATGCACAGCGTTACACCCAGAGTATCCTCCCTCAAAAAAGCCGGCGAGGTGCAGTCCCAGACCGTGTATCCCCTGGCCTCAAATGTGGCCCGAAGGCCGCCTGACGGGAAAGAGGATGCGTCCGGCTCACCCTTGACCAGCTCCTTACCGGAAAATTCCATGATCACCTTGCCCTCCGGATCCGGGGCGGAGATAAACGAATCATGCTTTTCCGCCGTTACCCCGGTAAGAGGCTGAAACCAGTGGGTATAGTGGGTCGCCCCCCTGTCAATCGCCCAGTCCTTCATGGCATGAGCCACCGCATCCGCAATAGACGGGTCCAGCTCCGCGCCGTCCTCAATGGTCTTTTTTAATTTCTTAAACACGCCCTTGGGAAGGTAATCCCTCATAACCGTCTCATTGAACACATTCCTGCCAAATAGCTCCACAACATTCACATTCTCGCTCACGTTTTCTCCATCCTCTCCTTTTTCATGATCCTGTTCCACGAACCAGTTTTATGAAAAATGGCGTCCTCCTTAGAACCAGGAGAACGCCGTCGTTCTTTCAATTAGATAAGATACAGCTTACGCCTTTCCTACGGAACCAAACAGCTCCATCTTCTCTTTCACTGTAGCCTTGATTGCCTCCGCGCCCGGCGCAAGGAGCTTTCTCGGGTCAAATCCCTTGCCCTGCTGATCCTTACCATCCTCGATGTACTTCCGGGTAGCCTCCGCAAATGCCAGCTGGCACTCTGTATTGACGTTGATCTTGGCAACGCCAAGGCTGATGGCCTTCTTGATCATATCTGCCGGGATGCCTGTGCCGCCGTGAAGCACCAGAGGCATATCGCCCACTTTCTCTTTCACTGCCGCCAGAGTCTCGAAGCTTAAACCTGCCCAGTTTGCCGGATATTTGCCATGGATGTTGCCGATGCCTGCTGCCAGGAAATCAATACCCAGATCAGCGATGGCCTTGCACTCGTCAGGATCCGCGCACTCTCCCGCGCCCACGACGCCATCCTCCTCGCCGCCGATGGAGCCAACCTCTGCCTCCAGGGAAAGTCCCTTGTCTTTACAGATCTTAACCAGCTCCGTAGTCTTCGCTACATTCTCCTCGATGGGATAGTGAGAACCGTCGAACATAACGGAAGAAAATCCTGCCTCGATACACTTTAAGCATCCGTCATAGCTGCCGTGGTCCAGGTGAAGCGCAACGGGAACCGTAATATCCAGCTCCTCCAGCATCCCGTTCACCATACCCACAACCGTCTTATAACCCGTCATGTACTTGCCTGCGCCCTCGGACACACCCAGGATCACAGGGGACTTTAACTCCTGCGCAGTCAGCAGAATAGATTTGGTCCACTCCAGGTTGTTGATGTTGAACTGGCCTACGGCATACTTGCCTTCTCTCGCTTTTTCAAGCATGTCTCTTGCTGATACTAACATAATCAAAACCCTCCATCTCTTATAAATGTACTTCCTCTGCCGGCAAAGCCTGCATTTGTTCTAAGTATACAACATTCTGTAAGATTTGAAAAGATAATTTAGAGATTATAATCCTAAAATTTCCGCAACTGTCTTTTTCATATCATCAATCCTGCATGTCCTGGTATGGCGTATAGGAGCAAATCGGATCTCTTCCACCGCCCTGGGGATCTCCACCCCGGAAATCTCCCGAAGCTGGTCGATCACCTGGAATTCATCCTCCGGCAGACTTCCTCCCTCTATGGCTTCCATCACGCTTCTGGAAAACTTATATGGGCTGGCAGTGGAGGCAATGACCGTCTTTGTCTCATCCCCTGACTTTGCCCTGTAGTTTTGGTACACCGCGCAGGCCACCCCTGTGTGGGTGTCCATCACATAACCAGTGTCCTCATAAACCCGCCTGATGGAGTCCTTATCCTGCTGCTGATCAGCAAAACCACCTACAAAATCCGCCATCTGCTGTCTCATGTCCTCGCTGATTGTGTAGGCCCCGCTCTCTGCCAGAGAAGCCATCATCTGCGCCGTCTTCTCACAGCTGCAGCCCGCGCTTAAGTAGATCAATCTCTCTAAATTGCTGGAGATCAGGATATCCATGGAAGGAGAAATGGTCAGCAGAAACTCCCTCTTTTTGTCATAGGTTCCTGTGACAAAGAAATCATACAGAACCTTATTGTCATTGGACGCGCAAAGCAGTTTGTCAATAGGCACGCCCATCTGCTTTGCAAAGTAAGCTGCCAGGATGTTGCCGAAGTTGCCTGTGGGGACCGTTACATGGATCTTCTCCCCATCGGCGATTTCCCCGCTGTTTAAAAGCTGTCCATAGGCATATACATAGTAGACAACCTGAGGGATCAGCCTTCCAATGTTGATGGAATTAGCGGAGGAGAACACAAAGCCCTTGTCTGCCAGCTCTCTCCCAAACCCCTTGTCCGAGAAAAGCTTCTTCACCCCGGTCTGGGCATCGTCAAAATTGCCGTGGATAGCCACTACGGCGGTATTATCCCCTTTCTGAGTCACCATCTGCAGCTCCTGGACTCTGCTGACGCCGTCTTTGGGGTAAAATACGATGATCCTCGTACCCGGCACATCGGCAAATCCCGCCATGGCCGCCTTCCCCGTGTCCCCGGATGTAGCGGTAAGGATCACGATCTCCTGATCCACATGATTCTTCCTGGCCGCTGTGGTCATCAGATGGGGCAGGATGGACAGCGCCATATCCTTAAACGCGATGGTGCTGCCGTGGAACAGCTCCAGATAGTAAGCGCCGTCCGCCTTTACCAGGGGCGCGATCACCTGGGTATCAAATTTCTGGTCGTAGGCACAGGCAATGCACCTTTTTAGCTCTTCCTCGGTAAAATCCGTCAAAAACAGCTTCATCACCTCATAGGCTGTCTCCTGGTAGGATCTGCCTGCCAGCTCTTTCATAGTCAGATCCAGCTTCGGGATCTGTGTGGGCATAAACAGTCCCCCGTCACAGGCCAGCCCCTTTAAAATCGCCTGGGAGGCTGTCACATCCTTCTCCCCGCCCCGGGTGCTCTGATATAATAAATTCATCGTGATCATCCTTTCCATCCTTTTTATGATCGCTCTTCCTAAATCCGCGAGATGCCGTTCATTTTAACACAGTTTCATCGGGGACGCAACGCCGGGCTTCCATCCAAACACCAAGGTCAGCAGCCACAGATACTCCTGGTAAAAGGGATGCTCCTTAAAAACCCCGAAACTGTCTACCATACTGATATAATACCATCCCTGAAGTTTCTTGTCCTTGGCCCTGAACTTCTGCCAGATCTCGTCCCCAACCACCATATAATCCTTGGCCGTGCTGCGCAGATTGCTCAGCTTGTCCCCAAAGGCCAGGATCTTGTCCTCCTTCCTGGCATCCTTTAACCTGTCAATGGTGGCCTGCTTCCTTTCCAGCCATGTCTTGGACTTGTCCTCGCTTTCCTTTTTAACAAGCTGCGCAATGCGGGTCCCAAACTCCTCTTCCAACTCCTGGTAGGTCACCCCGGCATCCTCGATCACATCATGAAGATACGCCGCGGCGATCAAATCTCTGTCATCTGTCATTAATGCAACTATCATGGCCACCTCCATGGGGTGGGAAATGTAAGGTATCCTACTTCCTTTCCTCAGAGCTCCCTCGTGGGCTCTGGCGGCAAATTCTGCTGCTTTCCTAATCATCAGGACTCCTCTCTGCGTCTGTAACCATTTTCATGGACGGACCAACCGTTACAATATCTTACCACAATTTTAAAGAATTTAGAAGATAATTTTTAGAAGATAAACTTGTAAGAACCTTTCTTTTCTGATATGCTATAAGTTGTTTATCTTCAAAGGAGGTTTTTGTTATGAATCGACGTACATATGACCGTTCACGCCAATATAAATACAACTCGTTTCCAAGCCCTGACTTCATCCAGCTGCTAGTGTTCTTCATACTGCCTTTTATTGTAGTCAACAGTATCATCTTTTTTTTAGTCACCACTAAACCAAAGTATGAAGTGGTGATCGAAGGCACCAACGACTATCGGACTACAGATGTAACCTTTACCATCAAATCCATCATGCCCCTCAAAGAGGTGACCATCAAAATGGACTCCCAGCCCCTGGATCTGGTCAAAGTAGGCAGGCGGACCTACCGCTCCACCATAAACCACAACGGCTCCCTGGAGATCTATATGAAGAATTTTAACGGTATGGCCCTGCTGGAGTATGAGCATATTGACCTCCTGGACGACGAGCCCCCTACCATCGAGGACTATGTGGCCGAGGACGGGCTTCTGTCTTTCACGGTGATAGACACCCAGTCAGGCATTGACTATTCCTCCATCTTTGCCCAGACCTCCGCCGGTCAGCAGACCCTTCCTTTAAGCGTGGACAAGGCCACTGGCAGGGTCACCTTCCAGATGGACCCCAACGGCCTGTCCGTAACCGTCCGAGACATGTCCGGCAACGAATATCTGACTACGTTTTCACTGAATGAGCTTGACCCTGACGCCTCCGGCCAATCCGTTCCGGAAGGTTCCCAGGAAACCGCCTGACACAAATTCTCTGCGCTTATCTGCGCAGCATACCCTTTCCGCCGGCAGATTGGCAGACTAGCAGATCTGCCGGCCTCTTTTTTTCTTAATCTGTCCGTTTCTTTAAAGGCAGATCCTCACATCTCCCATAAACAGCATTCAGTTTCCTGCACCGCTTTCTGATCTTTGCCGTAAATTCCCCTTTCTTTAACCGCCAGATCCAGTTTCCTCCAAGCGTTGACGGCGTATTGATACGCCCTTCTTTCCCGATACAGAGGTAATCCTGCAGCGGAACAATAGCCAGATCCGCTGTGCTGGATACAGCCAGACGGATGATATCCCAGGCAATCTCCTCCGGTGATGAGGTAACATTCCCTATGTAGTCCCTGACAAATTTCTTTTCCTCTTTATCCATCGTCTCATACCAGCCCTGCACGGTGTCATTGTCATGGGTGCCGGTGTAGACCACACAGTTATGTTCGTAGAAATATGGCAGATAAGTGCTCCTCTCACCGGTGCTGAAAGCAAACTGCAGCACTTTCATCCCAGGAAATCCTGTGTCCTCCAGAAGCTTATACACGCTGGGCGTCAGAAAGCCCAGATCCTCCGCGATAATGGGAGCCTTTCCAAAAGTTCTCTTCATGGTCTCAAACAGGGCGACCCCGGGCCCTTTCTCCCAGGTTCCGTTTACAGCAGTGTCGGCATCGGCAGGAATGGCATAGTACTCGTCAAATCCCCGGAAATGATCCACTCTCACCACATCGTACAGTTCAAAGCAGTATTCCATCCGCCGCATCCACCACGCAAAGCCGGTCTTTTCATGGTACTCCCAGTCATAAAGCGGGTTGCCCCACAGCTGCCCTGTGGCAGAAAACGCATCCGGCGGACATCCTGCCACCGCTTTGGGCCGGCTTTCCTCATCAAACTGAAACAACTCCGGACGGCTCCAGCTGTCAGCGCTGTCAAACGCCACATAGATGGGAATATCCCCGATGAACCGAATCCCCCTCTCATTGGCATACTGTTTCAATTTTCTCCACTGTGTCAGGAACATCAGCTGCTGAAACTCATAAAAGGCGATCTCCTCTGCCAGAAGCTCCCGATACTTTTCCATAGCTTCCTGTTGTCTAAGCCTGATATCCC
>Ga0137306_101627_pt1 | contig 21970 bp, 26 predicted proteins | sample Inofroosms_March_FD_97187 | JGI IMG/M metagenome (GOLD analysis project Ga0137306, IMG submission 97187) | Mouse cecal microbial communities from Vienna, Austria - N-Acetylneuraminic and N-Acetylglucosamine D2O microcosms_March | ecosystem: Host-associated > Mammals > Digestive system > Large...
ATCTATGACTGATCCATCATAGAATCTAAAGCTCAGAGTTTTATCCTGCGAGACTGTAACATTTTCTATCATAGCGCTCCAAAAATCAGTGTCAAATTCTTTTATGGGATTGCGGCATTCCGTCAGTATACGAAGAAAGCGCGCTGCCTGTTCTTTACGGGTGTGCTGGTCAATGAGCTGTTTTTTGAGCTGCGCGATGATTTCCTCCTGTTTCTGGCAGGCTGTGTCCATTTCGGAAAAGCGACGATTATATTCGGTTTGATCCTGTATCTGCCTGGTGTTCTCTTCCATATAACGGCGCAGTTCTGCTAAAAGACGGGCATGTTCAGATGTTGCTGCCTTTAGCTGTTCGTCTAATGAACTGGTATCGCTTAGCTCTTTTTGCAGTTCTTCTAATCTGACCAGATGCTCCGCTTTGTTATCTAACATCTGGTTAAAAGCTATGACAAAAGCATTTTTGATTTCGTCTTCATTGAGGTTTGGAGTACTGCAATGAGATTCATTATCAAATTTATGGTTACACTGCCAGACTGATTTACGGTATTTACTGTTGCTGTGCCAGACTTTTCTACCATAGAATCCGCCGCACTCACCACAGATAATCTTTGCGTTCAGAGGACTGCTGCGGTGCAGCTGATGGCGGTGCGGTCTTCGCCGTTCAATCTCTTTCTGCACCAAATCAAAAGTCTCAGCATCAATAATGGCCGGGTGCGAGTTCTCAATATAATACTGCGGAACCTCGCCACAGTTCTTTTTAACCTTCTTGGTTAAAAAGTCTGCCGTATAAGTTTTCTGGAGCAGGGCATCTCCTTTGTATTTCTCATTTTGCAAAATGCTCATTATCGTGGAAGTACTCCACTTTTTTCTGCCCCTTGGTGTTGGTATTTGACACGAAGTTAAATAATCAGCAATTGACCGCGCAGTCGAACCATCAAGAAAAAGCTGGTAGATTTCCCGGATAATTTTAGCCTCGTGCTCCACAATCCGGGGCAGTCCGTCCTCGCCTTTCTCATAGCCTAGAAAATGTTTATAGGCAAGCGAGAATTTACCTTCTTCCATTGACCGCCGTTTACCCCATGTCACGTTTTCGCTAATGGAACGGCTTTCTTCCTGTGCCAGACTCCCCATGATGGTCAGCATTACTTCGCCTTTGGCATCAAAGGTATAAATGTTTTCTTTCTCAAAATACACTTCCACTTTATGGTCTTTCAGGGTACGGACAGTCGTGAGAGTATCTACCGTATTGCGGGCGAACCGGCTGATGGATTTTGTTAAAATCAGGTCAATTTTGCCGTTTAATGCGTCATTAACCATCCGGTTAAACCCTTCCCGTTTTCTGATATTGGTACCGGAAATACCTTCATCGGTGTATACATCAACAAACTCCCAGCCAGGATTACCTTTGATGTAGCGGGTGTAAAATTCCACCTGTGCTTCGTAGCTTGAGAGCTGTTCCTCGGAATCGGTAGAAACACGGGCATAGGCGGCCACCCGTTTTCTGGGCTGTTCTATGTCTGGGGCATTTGATGTCAGGCTGGCCCGGCTTTCGATTTTCTGTACCGTTCTAACTGTTTCTGCCATTTTTCTTCATCCTTTCATTAAATTGTAATTTGCGGTCGCGTGCGGCCTGTTTCATACTCTCAGTCCAGCTTTCTTTTCTGGAAGGGTGATGCCACGGTACCTCTATGATACGGCCGTCAGTCAATACGTAAATTAGCTGGTTGTGTGCTGGCACCTGTATTTCTTTAATATGCTGAAGCAGCATCTCGCGGTCTAATTCTGTTACGTTCAAAACTGCTAAGGTTTTGCCAATGAGGATGTTTTCCGGAATCTGCTGTGAGGGGCAAAAATTTTTGCCGCGCGTATTAAAAGTACTGCAGCACCAGACCGGTTTCTCACACTTCTGTCCGGCATTGGCAATTTTATGACGGAAATTCTTACCGCACATCGTACAGCGGATTATCCCGGTAAAAAGGTTCGTTTTAGGGGGCTCCCTCGTTATGCCGAACTTTGCCATCCGAAGTTCCAATTCTTTCTGTACTTGTTTAAATGCCTCTTTACTTATGATAGGGTCATGATTATTTTCTACAAGATACTGTGGCAATTCACCCCGGTTTTTAACAGTCTTTTTGCTGATATGGTCCAAATGATAATATTTCTGTAGAAGCAGGTCTCCTGTGTATTTTTCATTATGTAAGATGTTACTAATGGTGGTTTCGCTCCAGAGTCCGCCATTTTTGGCAGGGATACCTGAACGGTTTAGTTTCTTTACAATGGAATTAATACCCATGCCGGAAAGGAAATCATTAAAGATTTGCCTGACGATTTCCGCTTCTTCTGGAACAATACGGAAATTTCCATCCACAAAACGATATCCCAGTGCATTACCATTAGTAGCCCGTCCCTGCTCGAACATTTTACGGATGCGCCATTTACAGTTTTCTGAGGTCGACCGGCTCTCTTCCTGCGCAAAAGATGCCAAGAGTGTCAGCATCAGTTCGCCGTCCATGCTCATGGTGTGGATATTTTCTTTCTCGAAGTAAATATCTATCTCTAAAGATTTTAGCTCACGTGCAGTTTCCAGCAGTGTCAGGGTATTTCGCGCCAGTCTGGTGACGGATTTTGTAATCACCATGTCAATTTTTCCATTTCTACAGTCTGTAAGCAGCCGTTGGAACTCTGGTCTGCCTTCTTTGGTGCCAGTCAAGGCTTCATCAGCATAGATTCCGGCAAGCTCCCAGTCTCCCCGATTACCAATATAATTATTGTAATAACTGATCTGAACAGACAGTGAATGGAGCTGGGCATCTTTTCCCGAAGATACACGGGCATAAGCTGCAACCTTCTTGCGCTTTACAGGTGCAAGTGCGGTCTGATTTAGTTTTGTAATTTTTCTCATAATGCTGCCTCCATTTCGTTTTGGGTTTTCGCCACCCTAAAGTTGGAGGGGATTCTAAAGAATCCCCTCATAAATAAGGTTCTACAGTTTTCTTATGTGGTCGATGCCATAAACAACACCGAGGTGGGAGCCGCAGTCCCAGTCTACAAATACAGTGCCGGTATCATCTACCAAATTGACTGTACCTTGTTCGCCGGGAGACAATCTGCTGTATGGATCATCCATATTTATCAGCTCCACCCGGCAGCCTTCAGGATACTGTTCCCGTATCCGTTCCACTGTTTTTCTGCTGGAAAAGCTGCTATTTCCCATAAGGATCACCTTTTGGGTTTTCTGAGTTGGGTGTATCAGTGACAATAACTTCAAATGTAATCATTCCTGTGTCCGTCTCGGTCTGTTCTGATCGGTGTCCTGATTTCCAGCTGCTGTTTCCGGTGAGGTTGCCAAGCAGTATCTTTCTGGCTGTTTTATATTCATCGCCGATAAACCCCAGACGGATTAAGAAAAGACGCAGGGTGAACTTATCATTCTGGGTATCTTTTTCTTTTGCTGTGACACGTTTCTGTGTCCGCGCCATTTGACAGAGGGCGGTAGCTAACTGACAGTAAGCTTTTACCTCTCCTTCCAGCCCATGCAGGGTAAACCAGGGGAATTTAAGGGAAGCGCCAGTGTCAATGATTTTAAGGGTGTCGGTCTGAAGCGCTTTCTTTAATACAGTGCTCTTGCTGGCAATAATCTTTTTGAGATTCAAAATCTTCTCATCGGTCAGTCCATTCTTTGGTAGCTCAACTGTCAGGGTATTAGCATCTACCGCATCACTTGCAGGCTCATAACCCTGTTCCTTGAGGCAGTTAAGCAGCTGCTCAATTTTCTCAGGTTCTGTATCTTCCCGGAAGGACAGGATACCATTTTTATCGACACTACAGTAGCCAATGTCATAGACAAAAGTCGGGGCTTTCAGGTAAACCGGAATCTCACCTAATATATTGCTGACTGCCTGCACCAGTGCCCTGCGTTCTGCGCCTGTCCGGTTGTAGCTATATTGAATGCTCATAGCATTTACTCCTTTCTTTCTGGCTTACACTATCTATCACTCAGACCATGTAAAAAAGCAAGTCTGATGATCAGAATCATGTAAAAATCTGTGGTTTAACTGCGGCCACCCCTAAGAATAAAATCTATGTATTCTTCACGGTTAGCCTGAATAAACACTACCAGTTCATAAAAGCCTTCACGGTTGGCAATATATTGGACAGCATAGGCATCAAACATATTGGCTTCGGCTGTTGCCCGGATAGCTAAAATCTGCTGTTTAACGATTTCGGTCATAGCAATCACACTCCCTTCATGGATTCATCTGCCGCCTGATGTAAAATGTTTTCATCAAATCCGGCACTTTTGTAGCCTGTCATAATCGTCTCAAGATATCCCGTGGATGGGATGCCGTAAGGATGATTTTCCTCATTCATGATGTAGGCCATTGCAGAAATCTGTCTGTCATTCAAGATGATTCTTAAAGTCTCTTTGCGGTAAAGATATGGCCAGCCCTCATAGCGGTCAAGAGCCTGCTCATCCTGTGGGCGGAGTTTCCAGACCAGGACTGGTACATAATATCCGGGGCTGCGTTCAATGGTAGCAACCGCAGAACCGTTAGCCCCACGGAACATCAGCCGCCAGTTCTTCAGGATTATCTGTCCGGCTACCTCTGCGGTGGGGCAGCGATGCTCCATCTGTGTGAGGTTTAAGTTGGAACCATAGGCGATATAAAATCTTTCCGCATGATGATTCAGGTTACTGGTTTTAGCTGGATTATTCTTCATTGCTGTTTCCTCCACTTTCTACATGATGTGTGTCAATATGGCTTCTGACATTCTCACGCGAACCATACCGCCAGGCAGCATTGCCATCAAGGTGCTTGTACAGATGTTCCCGGCAGCTCTTAAACTCATCACCGATAAAGCCGATGCGGTTTAAGTAGGTGCGCATGGCAAAACGTTCATTCTCTTCCTGGACTTTATGGTATCTGGCACTTTTCTGTGTCAGTGCCTGATGATTAAGCGCCAGGGCAAGGACAACATATGCCCTGATTTTTCCGGCATGCAGTGTGCCGTTAAACCCCCTGAGTTCTACAGTGTGATTTCCATGGAAGAAACTGTGCAGGTTCAGAAAGTGATAACGGCTGTCATGATAATGCGTGTTCCGGTTACGGGGATAACCCTCATACCAGATATTCTCAATCTGCTTGAGGGATACTGGTTTTACTTTGTTAATCCTCTCTACCAGATAGGCATCCATCTTTTTGCAGTACCTCATTCTTTCCGGTGCAATCTGCAAGGCCTTATAGAACAGGTCATTGCGGCTGGCAATGATGTTGATGAAGTTGCGGATGCTTCTGGTCGTATGTTCGTTTCCGTCCAGATGGATATGGATGCCACAGGAGTTATTGCAAAATCCTCCGGCCTTCCTCAGCCTCCTGACCAGTCCCTGCAAGGTGTCAATGTCCTCGCGGTAAAGCAGGATGGGGCTGACTAACTCCACACTGTATTTGTTATTAGCGGCGATAATCTGTCCGTTCTCTTTGCGTTGGCATTTGAGACTTCCATCATACATGAACTTCCAGATTCTCCCGTCTTCAGCCTGGACTTCGTAGACTTCATAATATCCGCCTGTAAAGCTGGAGCTGCATCCGAGATAGCCTGCGGCGGTTTCTGCCGCTTTCTGACGGGTGATGCCCGTAAATTCGATTTCGATCCCGAAACTCTTAGTAAACATTTGGCTCTGCCCTCCTTTTTTGCAGCCTGATGTCAGTCGCTAAGAGGGCATCCTGCGATGCACCTCATGAACTGGGCACACCGTAGCTGCCAAAATTGTTAATTGGTTACTTTTAGCTTATAATCCTGATACCTCCTCTCAAACTCATTTATTCTGCCAATTTGTCCGGATAAGACAGCGGGCATTGTATTTTGCGGTATATAGCTATAAAAAATGAGTAATATTGCCGCGCATACACCGCTGTTATAAGGAACCAGCTACAAGCTAGCGCCTTGCCGTTACGGTAATCCCTCCCCGTAACGGCTGAGATTGTAACAGTCCCGTCCGCAGTATTGGCGGTTTTTATTCCCAAAACTGATAAATTTACCTCCGCACTGGCGGCAGGTCAGGATATATGGCTGTTTATGCCGGCTGTGATTCCACCATGCATAGCGGCACTGATCGCAACAGAAAATTCTTTTTCTGCTCCCGGAAGTCTGGACAAGCGGTTTCCCGCAGTTTTTGCACACAGCAACATCCGTATCCTTCATAGGAAGTGGTTTAAGGCCACTGCGGCGGCAGATTGATTTAACTGTATTTTTGGACATAAGCAGCGATTCCGCAATTTCTGCATATGGCTGTCCCTGCTGGTACAGTGTCAGGACTGCCTGTTTCTTTATCTCCGGTGTCATATCGATTCTCCTTTCTCATTACCACTGCGAAATAATATAAATCATATAGATTTTCTCAATCCTGTCACCAAGTAGCATGTACCCAAGCCCTGGGCGCAGCTAAACGGGTAAAGACTGGATTACCTGGCAGAAGTAATGTTTTGCTTTCCGCTTATTTTTCGTCCTTTATTTCTAGCTCCAGCCTGAGCAGATGCCTGCAAAGTTCGTCTGCCTCTTTGGCTGTTTTATAGTCCCCAATTTTTAATGCTTCATAGAAAGCTTCCCGTAGAAACGTGGTCAGACTGTTACAGTCAAGTGTGATATCTACATCAGCCTGTAGCAGTATTCCAGACACTTTTTCTATAATCAGCTTGTCTATGTTTTTTATACGACAGTATTCTTCGCGGGGATAGCATTCATTTATAAAAGCAATAATTCTTTCGTTTAGCATGGCTATGCTGCCCAGCAATGAAATAGCCTGGTTAGTAGTTGTTCGCATAGTTGTCTTCTTTGGATTAGATTAATTACTAAAAATTGCATCAAGCAAAACGGTTCTCCTGTTCTGGGTTCTGTCTGCCCGTTTAGCTGCGCCAGAGGTTTGAGCACAGCCAGGTGGTCTAGCACAGCATGTCTCCTTCGCCTCCCTGACAGATAAGTTCTTCCAGTTCATCAGCAGTGATTACCGCAAACAGTCGTGGCTGTTTATCAAAAGCTGCGCGGATATGTTCCAGCAGATGCTGCTTTCTTACGGTGTCCGGCACAATCCAGACAGTTAAGGGAAAGACACCTGATTCTTTCTGTTCCAGACCACTGCGGTAATACTGGTGGTATCTTCTGCATTTTTCTATCACTTTGGTGGGCGATTCTGTATCAAGGTCAATTTCCAGAAACCAACGGTCTTCATATTCACCGGATACTGTAATAGCATAAAGATCAGGTTTAAGGGAAAGACAGATCCCGCGGTCACTGTAAGACCGCCAGCATTCCGGCTCCTGTTGTAACTCAGTCAGCTCCATCTGATGTTTACGGCATAGTTCCGTAAGCTGTATGGAAACTTCGGCAACTGCAAGGGTGTGTGCCAGAAAATAGGGGGAAGGCTCAAAGAAGCGTCTGTTTGCCGCCTCTTTCTGGTCATGTAGCCGCAGCAGTCGTTCTCCGGCATGGGAAAGATACCAGATAAGCGAACTCGACCCAGCCCTCACTCCGCCAATCCGCCGGGATAAAGTGTCAATCAGTCCTAATTCCTTTAGCTTTTTGAGGCAGCGGCTGGCAGCTCTCAGGGCGGCGGTAGAAGTAACAGCCTCCATGAACACCAGTCTCTGCACCTGCCCTGTCATCAGGTAGCGATGCCGCTGGATAGCAAGAAGCGCCTCCTTATCTTGGGCTTTCAGGCATGCGTCCAGTTCCTCAAGCTGCCGACGGGAAAGCCGGTGTCTCCCACCATCGGGAGTATCAACAGCAGAAGGGAGATTACAATATGAATCGCATACCTTATATCGGGAAAAGTCCGTAAGCTTGGGCTTTCTGGGCTCTGTTTTACTGTCCTGGCCGGTCATACGGTTAGTCATAAGCGCTTCCTCCTTCCAATAGCCGCGCCCTCCCATTCCTCTTCGGGAATACGGTCGTCTGCGAACATTTTGAGGTATTCTTCTTCAACCTGGCTGGCGGGTATGCCATAAGCTGACTGGCTCAGGGCTTTAAGCTCGGCCGCATCCCTGATGGCAGGAATGGGCGGCAGAGTGCGTCCCCTCACCCAGCCGGTATTACGTCCGCCGGACTGGAGTGAAGTATAAATCTCATAACGTGGTAAACTCATAAAATCTTCTGGTGTCAGTTCTGGTGCCATCGCCGCAAAATCTTTCGCGTCCTTAGCATTTAATCCGAACACTATTTTGTTCCTGGCATTCGCGTCAATTCCTGCCCGTATTTCTGTGGGTAGCTGGTCGCGGTACTGGTGTGCCAGTGTCAGCGCCATACCCAGCCCCCTGGCCTGGGCTAATACGTCGGAGATATCATTTGAAAATGAGATATAATCTTGTAATTCGTCGATATACATGCCCACAATATGTCTGCGCTCCGGCGGTACGTTTGCCCGCGAAAGTGCCAGTGTCCAGGTAAGCCCAACAATGAGACTGCCGATGAGTCGGGCTGATTCACCTCCTATCAGACTTTTGTTCAAGGGTACGAGCACAATTCTGCGTTTATGGAACAGGTCTGTCAGATTGAACTTTGGTTTTGCCTGCCCGAGGACACTGCGCAGCCCTTTGCGGAATAAGAGCTGACGCAGCTTATTTAGGACGGGGTCGATCCACTGGCGGCGCTCAGTCTCCCTAAGGGAATCAAACTGCTCCCAGAATGGGCAAAGAGCAACTTTGTCTTTCACCTGACTGGTGATTTTTTGGCGGAAACCGTCATCTGTGAGCAAAGGCGGCAGCCAGAGAAGTGTAGCGCCGTCTATATCCGCCAGTGTTATCAAGGCAGCGCTGAGCACATCCTGGATCCTTACACCCCATGAGTCTGACCATATTTCTTTCAGGACACCCAAAACGGCATCGGCAATTAAAGCCGGATTTCCATAGTCCCTGAATGCCAGGGGGTTAAAGCCTGCCGGACAGGAATCGGATGGATCGAGCACTACTACCTCATCTGTCCGCTTTTCTGGAATTCTGGCTAAAATATCGTTGACTAAATCTGCTTTAGGGTCGATGACCAGCACACTGCGCCCAGCTTTAATGTCTGCTAAAATCAGATGCTGCATCGCTGTGGATTTACCGCTGCCCGTCGGTCCGATTAGGTGCGTATGTTCTGTACTGTCGCGTGAAGAAATGCTGAGTTTTTGGGGTGCTGCGACATCCATGCTGAGAGCGAAACTACGGTCGTTCTGTAGATTAGTCGGGTTTCTGTACCACTCAGGCGGCAAGGTCAGTTTAGGGTGAAGTCCCGGAAGTCCAGGCAGTTCTTCCTCGCCTGCCGGAAGCAGCAGGAAGTTCGCCAGCTCTTTAATTGATAATCGTAAAGGAAAGTGCCAGGGGATATGGGCAGTGTTGAGATGAATGGGGTTTTCTGCTTCTTCACTGATTCGTACCCCGGCGGATTCCAAGACTTTAAGGGCACTGATAATACTTCGACAGTGCTTGGCGGCTCCGCTTCCAGCAGATCCAATTCGCACTATAGTCTGGAAAGCCTGCTGTTCGACTTTTTCTTTAACAGTTTTACGGCTCTCTGCTGAGGCTTTTTCTACATCTCCAAGTATGACACTGAGCCACGAGGCATGGGGATCAGACAGATTGTTCGGAACTGGGGAAGGGGCATAAGCCCGTCCCAGAATTACCTGCAATACCGTTTCTGTATCCCCCTTACTTTCTGTTAATGCTGCCAGTCCTGCCCGTACCACCGCTTTGGTCATGTCTGTCCGAAGCGATAGTGATGGATGACTGATTTTGAGCTGTCTTGCGGTATCAACTAAAGGACGGTTATTTACACGGATGTTGCTAAACTGGGCTTCCCCATGTGCCTTAAAGACTGCTTCAATACTGTGAATGTATTGCTGGTCAGCCCCCAGAAGATAGCTGACTGTTCCTTTTCTCCCCCTTACTTCCAAGATGACTGCTCCACGAGGGGAGAGGGCGGCGAGATGGGAAAGAACTTCCCAGACAGTCTCCAGTTCATAAGGTCTGTGTAAGTAGACCTCCCTCCAGCAGATGTTTTCTATTTTGTGTTTTCTCATAACCCACTCCTTTCTGCTACCATTTTCCCATGCCGCTGCGGATGAACTTCCAGATGCGCCAGCCGATAATGATAGCAAGCAATATGGCAGCAATAATCAGTAGTACCGGCCAGATTTCTATCAGAATGTTGATGCCTGCGCGGATTAAAAGTATACTGAGCAGGAAGATAAAAGCACATTCCAACAGGCGGTTTAATAATCCTTTTGGCTCCAAGCATTACACCTCCTTTATTGCTTTATCACTGTAATGTGGCACAGGATAGCCCGGGATTATGATGTCAGAATCAATCTCATTCCCCCAGCAGTCCCAGCCTGGCTGTTTTCTCCGCGCAAAGAGCTCAAGATATGGCCCATCGCACAAACGTTCGATAATAGCAAACTGCTCTTCTGGTTTGTGGCTGTGTTCCTGCTGCGGCGCAAATATCCAATTAGGCTGCCCATGAAATTTGACTCTGGCACCCCCACGCGTGGCGAACAGACAGGTTTCTGATGCATTCCTGATATAGTTACCTAACCCAAGTCTCGGCTTAATCCAATACATTGGACTGCGGAAAACGAATCCCCATGCTTTAATAACATCCAGCCCCTCTTGCAAAAGTGCATTCGGTATCCAGAGAAAGAGGAAAGATTGCTCTTCACATAAATTAGCCACTGGCATAGCTTTGATGCGATCAACTGGCATCAGCCCATAATGGCTTTCTGCGCTGCGTGTACTGTTTTTACCGCGTTGCGAGGGAACTCCCCATGCCGGATCAGCCATAATTGTCCTATATTTCTTAACAGAGTGATATTTGTCTTCTGCGCTGGTAATAACTTTTTCCATGTAATCTCCTTTCTGATTGAATGGCTTTTGACGGTAGTTTAGCCAAAAGCCATTCAAAACAAAAACATAGGCTGTAACAGTTTCTTTTGCGATAAGACATGTTATAACAGATGTAAAAACATCAATAAGGTGTTATAAATAATGATGTTGTAATAATATCTTAAAGCTGTTGACGAAAGCACAGTTGTCATCTTTTCTTGCTGTTATGTCCATCCCAGAGATTGCCTTCACGACAAGCCTCGTTGAGCATGGAAAGATAGGTGTCAAAGCTCTCGGTCTGTAGGATAAACTGGTCTTCCAGCGCTTTCTCCAGCTCCCGGTTTTCTTCCTGCATTTGTGCGTATCCGTTATAGTAAGACAGCAGGATAATGGCCAGCAGTAGGAAGATGCCTAGCACCACCAGAATGATAGTCTCTATCATAAGTTCACCTCCCCTCAATCATCTCTATGGCTCTCTGCGCATAGGCATCCAGCATGGCCTGATAGTGGTTATTGCCCCTTGGCGAAACACTGCCCAGATGATCCGCTATAGCTGCCAGCATGCCACAGTTCTGCATTGCCGACTGCGTAGTCAGAGCGAGGCATTTGTCGCTCCCAATCTGTAGCATGGCATTCTTGACCATCATGCTCCCAGTACGCGATGACATCATCGGCTCAATGGTGCGCCTTGGAAAAGTCTCAATGACCTCTCCTCTCAAGACCTGCTGGCTGGTTGATGTGTTGCTGTTTGCTTTACTCATAAGCAAAACCTCCTTTGATTAATTTATCAAGGTTCTAAATTTTCCTTGATAATAAGGAGTCATTGAAATTCCAGAATTTTTAACTTAGCAGACTAAAATATTTAGAAAAGTTTTTAAGTTGATAAGAAAAATGATATAGAAATGATATATTTAGAACATAAAAAGAGACACAGAAAGTGCCTCTTAAAATTTTGAGTTAATCCTTGTTATTGCTATGTGAGGATAGATGTTTTAGATGTTGTGTTCTGCGGAATAAAATAATGATAATTATAACGCAAATCGCTATGGATATCAGTAGTCCTGTTGATATGGTCCGAAAAACTATGTCATTATAAACAACTATGCTGGCATAATCCTGAATTATTGTAGAACCAACACCAGACTGCCCCCAAGTTACGATGGTGTTTGAGCCAGCAACTAAGTTATCATCAACCACTTCGGCGGTAAACATTACAAAGGCATTAGATCCAGATGTGTAGTCACCAAGTAGCAACCCATCTTCACCAACTAAGGAATCGCCATTGATGGTGGCACCGTTAGGATAGGCTGCATCCATCAATTTAATTGAACCTGGAATATAGCGCAGATTAGTTGGCAAAATATCACGCATAGTTACACCATTCTGCTGCAAATCGCTAGTATTTTTGTACTGAGTCTGAATCTGTATTTTGTCGCCAACATCAGCAGCAATAACATTCTGCCATTCCTTGTCTCCTAAGAGACGGACTTTAGTTTCTACCATAAAATCATAATCAAATACCGCTTTTACCTTTATTGTTACATATCCATCATACTGATAACAGCCTGGGATACGTCCGTCAAGTTTATCATAACCAATCAGGGTTCCACCATTAGAGGCATTGGTGACAACATCATCGCTTAATTGCAGACCACCTTTACCGATTGCATTATTTTCTAAGAATGCGGAACCATAGATATATTCTAAATGGAAAGCTTGGTCACTCTTAAAAACCACAGAATCCCAGTATTCACTTGGAGTAGCATTAGATGAGCTGATATAGCCAGTTACCTTAGTTTCCGTTGCAGACTGAGATGGAACACTAAATGCAACCTTGGTGTTCTCCGCAACAGCATCTTCACCATTTGGATTATTATTATGAACGAAAGCGCGAATTATGTAGGTTTGCCCATCAGTCACTTCAATTTCGTTAGCATTCCAAATTGTATCTTTAGTAGCACCTATCCATGTGCCATCAGCTCTCTGAAAACACTCTCGTGCACCGACAAAGTTTTTCTCATGACCGATTACACTGTCAGAAATACTGTTAAAAACAATTATGCCGGGATAATTCTCGCTTTCTTTGTAGTTTTCCCCATCCGAAATTTCGGTGGCGCCGATAGCACCGTTATTAATTTCGTCTATAGTGTAATCTAGACGGCCACCGCCATTATCGCCCCAAGCATAAATCGTTATACTATGTAATGTTATGTATATAAAGATACTTAATACTGATAAGACTATAATATGTCTTTTCATACAATAGCCTCCTTATTTTTTAATAAAATCACCAGAAGATAAATTGTTATTCCTGCCTTCACTAATAGAACCATTGGTATTCTGGTCAAATACATGGACAATCATTTTATCTGTAATGTACTCATTATCTGGCAAATATACTTTTATAGTTGCATCATGACTCGTATTGCTCTTAAAACTATCAGTTGCCTTAATACGCAAATTGCTCTCGGATAAAATTTCTACAGTATCAGGATTCAAACTCTCACATTTTAAATTATGTAATTCTGAATCAGGTGGGGTTACATCTATTGTTAAGTTATGAATCTTTCCTAAAGGAAGATATATTTCTGAATTTGTAAATTTAATCGTTTTCGGTGGTTCAAGTTTTATTGTTTCGATTTGGTAGTTCTTTATTGTATGGACTACAAAAAGAGCCAGTGATAATACTATGGTAGCAATTCCAAATATGATAATGCTTAGAGGAGCTTTTTCCTTAGGCTTCAGTGGATTTAGAGGGTCTGAACTAGGATTTTCAGTATAATTATCCTCTTGAATGCTATTTTCTATTATCCCAGAATTGTCAGGTTGTTGAATTGTGTCGCCATCATTAACTTCAAAATCAAGAGTCTCTAAGCAATCATCTTCTTGAATATCATTTTCTATTATCTCAGATTCGTCAGGGTCAGTTGATGTGGTGCTTTGGTTTTTTTGTCGAATATGCTTGAGGTCTTGCAATTCGACATCTATGACCTCGCCATTTTCACTATAAATCAGATATTTCTTTGCCTCATCCAGATACTCATTGATTTTTCTTCTTTTGCTATAAAGTTTCTGTGCAACTTTATCAATGGCATTTCCATCTTCAGTATTTAAAGCTTTAATAATAGCCTTAACGGCATCTTCACCAGCCACCTTTAATTCTTCGCAGGATTCGTAAAATACTTTACGGCGTTTATTAGAAGCACTATGCTTATCTGGAACATAACTGCTTGTCCATATAAACATCCTTCGCCGTACTGTAATGAGTTCATTACCGCTTCGATTTTCTGAACTATTGCGCAGGCTGGGAAATCCCTTAAGCAGACCAAGTGCCATCAATACCATATCAGCATCAAGGCTCTCCTCAAACTGCTCTCTGGTTGCGTGAATCAATAGAGCCTCTATTTCAAATCTCTTCGTGGAATCTGGCAACTCCAATTTGTGCCTTACATTATCAAGGGATCCAATGTAGTTGTTCGAACTACGAATACCGCGTACAGTATTCTCAAAATCCTTCTGATCTGGAGATTTTAACATCTATACCCACCCCTAAACTAACTTAAATTACAATAAAATCTTACCATAAAATGGACATTAATACAATAGAAAAGCCACGGGGAAAATCCGTGGCTTCGTGTTTACCAATACTGTATTACATATATTCGGTAACATAAGCGGAACAATTATAATACTCTTTCGACGATTCGATTTCAAAAACCCGCTTTTTATTTCCGTCATATTCTGTGACCGTAGAACCATAGTGACTGTTTGGCGCAAGTGATACGTCTATCCTCTCTCCGGCAGTATCCCCATAGGACGGAATCTCAAATCGCAGATCCACTTGTAAAGCCTTGGTGGGTAAAGTGGCATAGTTGATGTATTCCGGCAGACTGTCCAAGAAACGGTTCTCTTCTTCAGTGGTCATTTTGTCAGTGTTCGCCATTTCATTGAACATCTTGTTATGTTCCTTATAGTAATGCTCGCTGGCGAATTGAAGATCAACAGAGCAATTGTCAACCATGACCCTGACGATTTTCCAGCGAGAATTTTCTCCTCGAAGGATTTGGCGGAAATTCTCCTCGAAATCTGGGTTGCCTTTTTCTGTAACAAACTCGAAAGCATCTATCACGTCTGCAAGACTACTATGGGCGGTGACACTCATACGGATTCCTGGCCCCTCAGGATGCCCATTGCTGTTCTCTGTGTTTGTGGCTTCTGGATCGTTAATGAATATATATCCACCAACCAATGTTACTGGATATTGAATTATACGCATACCTATACCCCCTTGTTTAAAAATCAAGTTATTGCATCATCGCCCACCTTGTAAAAGTGAGCGAAGTCTGCAATAACCTAAGGAAGTATAGGATTATTGGCAAACTAGCAATGTACAGTTTAGTTAGTTAAAACTAACTAAACTGCCTTTATATTAGCACACATGTTCTTGTTTGTCAATACCAATTATGCCTTTTACTCTAAAAATAAAAAATCTGCAAAAAACACTAAAAATAATTTTCGACCGATCTCGGTCGAGTTCGATCGAAAAGCCGGTTTCTCCCAGGTATATTACAATAAAACCGTAACTAATATCTAGACACCTACTAAAGGAGGGCTCATCATGAAACAATCTGTTGTACAGGAAATCCGAAACCAGAAAGGCAAGTTAGTTGCTAAATGGTATCCAGAAGAGGGGGTGATAGAAATTATAATCAAGGGATGCCGTTTACAGCTTATTATTCCACCTGGGACACAAATTCGTATTAACCGAAGTGAAGCGCCTGCTAAAAAGTAGGCTCTAACAGAAGCAAAAATTTAACAAATCCGTGAGACCGCGATTCTAAGCCTATCAGAATTTTGAGACGGCAGTACGGAACGTCAAGCCAAACAATGGCTGGTGTTCTGCGCTGTCGTTTTTTATGCTGTGGATATTTTCCATTAACGACTCCTAAAGAACACCACCTCAAGAAAGGAGTTAAAATTATGGCAATTAATTATGGAAAAGGACGTTACATAGTAGAGCAGGAAACTGATAGAATGGCTGCTATTTGCCGAAAGGAAAATAAAGCGGTTGACAAGATTGATGTAATACATCGGATGCTTCTTGACAATCTTAACAATGACAGAAAATATTATGCTCATACTCAGACTTATGACAATTTAGAGTTTTCTGATGGGAGCAAGGCTGATGAAGGAAATTCGCCGCTATTAGACAAATTTACAGACAAGCTCAGTGTTTACCAGCCAGATATCTGCGAATGGGGACGTTTAGACTGGATGGAAGATATTGACACTTTAGAAATTGCAGTCTGGATAAAATCACAGTCAGAACAGAACATTGAGCTAATAACCCTTATTATTGTGGATGATTTAAAACAGAAAGAAATAGCAGAATTATGGGGCTGCTCAGATGCTGCCATATCCAGACGAATGAAGGGCATCAGGAACAGTTTGTTAAAAATTCTGCCTGAGAAGTTAAAAAAGCGCTATGTTTGATGACTACTATGTATATAGGGATAAATTATCTGTCCCTATATACAAAAAATAAATCAGACGGAGGTAACTAACATGGAACCAAAAAGAAACAACAGAAACAGAGCAACTAGCAGTAAATCAAGCAACAGGCACAAAAAAGCCGGAAAAATAGTTTATTTTCCGGGGCTGCATGATCAACCTGTCATTGAGGTAGCAGAACAGAGTATTCCGCTCACTCTCAAGCTATGTCCTGATGCTGCTGACAAAACTCCTACGTTTGTCGACCAAGAGTACTATAAAAAGGTCTATACCGTAGATAATGGTCAAATCTACACCTTGAGACTGGGAATACATAGCAGTGGGCTAGGAGTGCCAGCAATGGACGTAGACACTATTGTAGCCTGTTATATTCCAACCGTGCCAGATAAGTTGCAGCACATAGTGAGCCTATTTTTGATCGATGAGCTGTACCCGGCCAAGTATATGGATACTATCTGGTTAAAGGCAAAAGCTGACCGATCATTTAAAATAGAGTATGTCTATGGTTCGGCAGCGCTTGAACCCAATAATATCTCACAGGCTCTTACTTTGGATAATGACGCGATCAAGCCAGAAAACGATTCAGTCATTATTTATCAGCACGGAGTTGGGGACAAAATCCCAAACTGCTGTACTTTTTTCTTTGATTTCTTGAGAATACAGATTAAAGTGATTTATGAATAAAGCAACTCAGTATCGAATCGCCACTGCATTGCAGTGGCGATTCTTCCTAATAAAAGATCGGCACCGAACCGCGACATAGAATGGGCGGACGGGGAAACCGTTCCAACGAGCATTCGGGCCGTTCGACGGGTTGACAGTCGAGGGATCAAATTTGAGGTTGTAAGCATTAGCTGCCCAGGTACCAACCCCATAAGCCACGGCTGAACGAGACCAATCGTTGCCATTTCTACCGAAGTTCCTCAGAGAACCGTTGTTCAAGTCGACATTCCCGCTACGGACGAAGTCCTCGGAAGATCACCCGATAAAAACTGGTCGTTAGGTGTAGAAGTTAATTCTCTAGGTCAAAACCTTGATCTTGGCTCTTTTCCAGCCTCACTAGTTCTCTTGGAAACATTTTGGAGGATAACTTCACGATCTTGATAAAACAGAGAACCGCCGGGAGCTGGAGCCAAAACCTCAAAATAGCCCCTTTGGGTCCCATAAGCAATTTTGCTTACCACCTAATTTTAGCATGCCGAATTAGTATGCCAAACAGCGAACGGGGAAACCGTACCAACGGTTAAAATCAGTAGACGGGAAGAAAGTCGTGGCATTGATATGGAATCCATGCGCACGGGCAGACTTTCCAGACAAGTAACTTCCAGCAGATTGTGACCAACTACGTCCGCCATAATGGCTATCTCTTAATGTTCCATCATTCAAAGTCATGTACCCGCTACGGACGAAGCATTGCTTTTGATGTCCCTGATCCCACATACTGTAAGTCTATTTTTCTTTACATTATGTTAAGAAAAACCTCATTCCATACAAATAAAGCGGCTATATTAGTCGCTTACAAAAATAGTATCATTCCTGCTGGCAAGATTTTATGCTAAGAGATTAATTCTAGTTTGAGATATGCTGCATCTAAATCATCCTGCGCCACACCTAAGTATCTTCTTGTGGTTTCGTAATTACTATGGTTATAAATGTCCATAATGACTACTGGCGAGACTTCACCGCTTGTCCAGGCATGGTAGCCAAAGGTTTTCCTGAGACTATGGCAGGATATCTTGCCCATTAACCCAATTGCCTCCACTGCGGCATGGATAATCCGCCATGCCTGCACCCGGCTGATAGCTTGAGGCTCCTTCCGATTGTTTGCAAAGATAAACTCACCTTTTCTGTGTAAATAACATTGACTTAATGCCCCAATCACCTGTTTATTTAAGGCAATCAGCTTGGTTTTGCCGGTCTTTTGTTCAGTCAAGGTAACATGGGGACAGAAGCTCTGATGTTCTTCATCATACACATCCGTCCATTTTAGTTTCAGGAGATCACTTATTCTCAGTGCTGTATAGACCCCCATAATAATCAGTGTGTAATTGCGGATTTGCCCTTTTTCTAAGTAATACTCTGCCAGCCGTTTTAGCTGTTTCTTGTCTCTAATTGGTTCTGTTGCTGCCATAATATAATAAAAGCCCCCTTGTCTCTATGATAGATTTAAGTATAACCTATTAGAAACAAGCGGACACTGTAACAATTTATCAATATTGATACTTATTCTAGCATTAAACTTAGGGAAAAACAAGGGGTTAGAGCGATATTTATAGATAAAAAATTGAGTAGTAGATAATCTTTTATTGATAGTTACGGCATAAAATTTTACCAAGATGTAACAGACTTGATATTATGTTACATCTTGGGGAAACAACTACTATCATAATATAATCCAGAACTTACCAAATGAAGTTTTGTGCCTTGGGCTATATGTTTGTGAGTTTTTTGTGGGTTGTTTTTGCAGGAATGTAAATAGAGCATCAATATATAAAATACATGAAGGAGGTTTTATAATATGGGATTTTTAGGTGGATGTCAATACCTAGAGACATCGGGGGCTATATTGACAGACTATCGCTGCAAACTTTCCAGACAACAGCTGGAATCATGGACAGCAACAAATATCTGCATGTCTTCTAGGCATACCGACTGCGCAGACTATAAAAAGTCTTCTGGTGGATGTTTTATTACGACCGCAGTATGCCTGACAATGGACAAGCCAGATGACTGTGAAGAACTGACAATGATGCGACTGTTTCGGGACAAATGGCTACGCAATCAGCCTGATGGCAATGCGCTGATCGAAGATTATTATCAAACAGCTCCAATAATAGTCGAGAAAATCGACCAGCAACCAGACCGTAAAGCGATATATTCTAATATCTATAAAGAATACATTTTGCCATGCGTTGAATGTACCAAGGCCAAAAAGTTTGCCAATAGTAAGAAGATTTATGTCGATATGGTTACTTCACTCAAGGAACAGTATTGCTGACATCAAGAAAATTATATTCAAGCAGCATATGTATGTTAACAAAACATTGCAAAACAAAAACCACAAGGAGGAAACAAATATGGGACTTTTTACATATACACCGGGTCAAGACTCTAATAGCAGTTATTTACGCGAATCTTTTGAGGAGGGACTAGCAAAACCATACAGACATATTGAGGGCGGTGACAAAGAGGCACTATCTGATGCTTGTCAAGCCGTAGGAGTGTTTGCCTCCTCCGAATCTAATTGGTATGAACGCAATACGGTTATAATCCATGCTGGAAGCAGTGTGGCCAGTATGCAGAAAGGAAAACTCCGAGACACCATCACCAGTATATTAGAAAGGTGCTGCGAGCTTGAAGACGGAGAAATTATACGGCTCACTGCTGAGGAAAAACAATTTATTAAGAACGGGATTGAAGGAAAATTCTTTAAAACAGTATCACGCAAACCTTTCTACGAATAGTAACTCATTAACCTCCATCCCTTTACCAGAAAGGAGAATACCTATGTTTAAACGATTCCTATCCCTCCTGCTCGCCCTGATCCTGTGTCTATCAACCTCACAATTGACACAGGCAGCAGAGCCACCAATTCCAGAGACACCCAGTACTACAGATATCGGTCAACCCGCTCCACCCATTAATGATGGTGAGCCGCATGGGCTAATCCTGATGACCCAAAATAACAGACGAATGGTATCATCTAGCAAATTAGACACCATCTTACAAATTTATACCATAAACCCCGTGACTGGTGTTCAAACACTCTGGTCGCAATTTAGCACATCTAACCCGTCAGTGAGTATAGGGTATCCTTCTGCTGGTGGACTAAACCAGTTCAATCATAATTACACAAAACTTGCAGCAACACTACGCGATGCCGAGATTAATGAGTACAACAATTATGTTGATCATGCTGGTTGGATCGACCAAGGTGGTAACTTCTTTGATGTTTCCGCTGCACTGGGCATCACTAATAATAGCCCCATAGGATTCCACGAATCTGACTTTTATTTCACTGGTGTTCAAACAATGGTCACACCAGCCGGCAAACACTACGTAAGAGGTATGATCTGCAAAGCCACGGAATCAGAAATACGACAAGGTAGATACAATATCGTGTCCACAGGATCAGAATTTGATATCGTAGAGCCGTATATTAGGTATATCGTCAGTAAAGACATCTTAGGTGGAGTAAGAGTTACCGGCAAATGGGGGGCACTTGATGGCCAAACAATGCAAGCTTGGGGAGAACTGCCAGTCACTAGTTATGCCGAACCTAGTAAAAACATCTTCATTGTGGATTACTTACCAAAGCATTACCAATATCTACCAATTAAGCATTATACTAGCTTAATGTGTGACTCTATCAGTGGCACCCTAATCCACTACCTCCCCGACAGTTATAACACCGACAACAAATCCGAATGGGGCGGGGTTTTGAGTCCTGACGGCACTACGGTGGCATATCTCACTGTACCGGGAACTTCCGGCCAAGTTAGCTTAGAATACACTGATATTAGTGGATTCTTCGCTAGTGGCTTTAATCCCGCTAGTCGCGGCATACCGACCAAAATGGAGCTCGCCGACGGGCCAATTAAACAAGCCACTTGGAATGTCTATGACTATGTGACCGAGAATCCTTCTTGCATCCTGCTAGAGTGGAGAGAGTAAACGAGAAAGTTCATACAGAGTTTAGAACGGAAAGACTAAAAACTGAATATCGTAATACCAAATAGCTAAACGTATCCTCATCAAACTGGGCACTCTTAACTGAGTGTCCTTTCTCTACTCTACCTATATTATTAGCAAGAAAACGAAGATATCTTAGTGCACGTTAGCTATAACCACAAGCACAATGAACAAAAGGCGCAGCGGCATCTAACAGATAAGAAAAACAAAAGATAACAAAGAAAATCGAGACAAATACAATTAGATAAATCAACTAAAAACAATAACCATAATAAAAACTCAAAAGAAGAAATCCAATAACTAAAAATAGCAAAAAATAATAGAAGATACTAGAAAATAACAAAAAGAAAGCCATAACCCCTATCGCCAAACCCAAATACTTTACTCCTAATTCCAAACAAAATCAACCCTTAGTCACATCCATAATTACAAAAAACTCGTTATTTATGCTGAGTGGCCGAGAAAATCGACTACTCAGCATAATAGCTTAGATGCCTAAATCCCCAGATGCCTACTTGCCATTTTAACACACTGTTTTCTACAATTGCCCCAACCCAGATAAACCGGAACCAAAATTTGCAAGATTTCATTGTCAAGCGCATACCTTCGTCCGTAGCGGGCATATTGATCTAACCCATGGTTCTTTAACGCGCTTTGGTTTCCATGGCTATGATTGGTCTAATACAGCATTTAGCTACACATCACCAACTAATGCTAGAGCAGGCTATTTATATCTCAATGCCAAAGAAACACGACCAAATGATTATTACTATCATTACCGTGGTTTCCCCGTCCGCTGTTTGGTATACTAATTGGCATAAATACAATGGGTGCAAGTGGGTGCATCGTGTAAAAGTGGGCTGAAGATTTTACCATAAAAACAAAGCATAATGCTCATATTTGTCCTTTATTACATG
>Ga0137306_101628_pt1 | contig 21962 bp, 22 predicted proteins | sample Inofroosms_March_FD_97187 | JGI IMG/M metagenome (GOLD analysis project Ga0137306, IMG submission 97187) | Mouse cecal microbial communities from Vienna, Austria - N-Acetylneuraminic and N-Acetylglucosamine D2O microcosms_March | ecosystem: Host-associated > Mammals > Digestive system > Large...
CTGTCATTTCAATGCTTCCTTCCAGGGCGGAAGGATTATTGCGGTAAAATAAAATATCCCGGGGAGTGTCTAACAGATCTTCATCCACCAGATTACTGCCATCATCACTGTAATATCCGGCTCGCTCCGGGCCGCCGGAGGCAAGGAATTGAACATCGATATTCTTCCGGTGAATCTCTGGGCGCAAAGTTTCTCTCGGAGAAGTAGTGAGATCTAAAACCTGCAAAACCACAGGAACGTCATCCAGTTTCATGTCGAATTTTCCGGGCTCATGTGTGGCGAGATCCGTATCTTTTAAAAATCGAATAGCACTTTGAAGGATTTGGGGGAGTATGGCGATCTGTTGGTCAATCATGGAATTATGTATGTTTCCATAAATCATGAGTAGTCTCCTTTTCTGAATGGTGTGGTAAATTTTCTTTCATTTTAACAATGTATGGAAAAAAGATCAATGAAAAAACGGTTGCAAACCAATTTTTATTATGTTATTTTTGTATATACAAGCAGAGAAATGACAGGTTATCTCATAAAGAAAAGGAGGATGCAGGGATGTTTTTCTCAAACATTGGAATTGCAAAAAAGTACAATTATTTAGAGGAGAAGTTTTTAGCGGCGTATAAGTGGTTAGAAGAGACGGATATCGCAGCATTGCCTGTGGGAAGCTATCCGATTCTGGGGGATACGGTAGTAGCCAACATCCAGGAATATACAACGATTAAGCCAGAAGAAGGCTCCTTTGAGACCCATGAGAAATTTTTTGATATTCAGTATGTGGTGTCCGGAAAAGAACAATTCGGCTTGTGTAAGCGGGATGGACTGATTGTGAAAAAAAGGATTCCCGAGAATGATCTGATCTTTTACGAAGAGCCGGCTTTTTGTGGAACCGTGTTTCTGCAACAAGGGGATCTGATCGTGGTGGCACCAGAGGATGCTCATAAGCCAAGATGCCAGGCGGACGGGCCGGAGCCGGTAAAGAAAGTCGTAGTGAAAGTGGCTGTGTAAAAGCAGAAAGAACAAACAGTTTTTAAAATCATGTGATCCGTGAATGGCGGAATCTTCTTGTAAGAAGATTCCGCCATTTTGATTGGCAAAAATGATAAGTTATTTGTTTCGCTCTTCCATAGCATGCACCAGTTCCACAATCATCTCATGAGTGGGAGCCGGTACCCCGCATTTTTGGGAGGCGCGCACGACAGATCCACTGATAGTGTTGACCTCTGTCTTGCGTCCATCGCGCAAGTCAGCGCAGATAGAGGTGATGCCTTCTGGAGAACTTAAGGAAGTCTGTCGCACCTTTTCGGTGATTTCTTCTTCATCTGCTTCCAGACCCAGTCCGTGAGCTACGGCCACTGCCTCGTGAATCAATTGTTTGGTGATCGTCCAGGCATGTTCGTTACCAGCGATAAAGCCCATGGGAACCTGTAATACACCGGTTACGGCACTGAGGGAAACATTGGTAAACAGTTTGTTCCAGATCAGCTGACGTATATTGTCATGGATATAGCCCTGAAAACCACAAGAATCGAGACATTCTTTCAATTGGGGAAGAAAATTCTCACGATCTTCAGTCAGCATGCCAATATTAGTCTTGCCAGAACCACCTCGACGGATATGCCCCAGTCCGAGAACGGCTCCATTATCCTCTGTGGTGCCGATGATGATGCGATTTTCTGGAACAAACTCTGCCAGGATATCTTCGTGACCAGAGCCATTTTGCAAAGTCATCAGATAAGTATTTGGGCCAATGATTCCTTTGCTGCTACTAAGAGCTGCCTGGGAAAACAAAGATTTGACAAACAGGATCACCAGATTTACTGGTTCGATTCCTTGGGTGGAAGTGACGGCAGTGGGATGATAGATCACATCTTTGCCATCTTCCTGCAAAGTTAGCCCATTTTGGTTAATATGGTCGACAACTGCCTGGTTGGTGTCAATCAGATAAACATCGTTGTGAAGCGATAAATGTCCACCGTAAATGGAGCCCATCGCTCCGGCGCCGATAACTGCAATTCTCATATTGTCATTCCTTTCATCAAATATCATCTGCCAGAGTTTATGAAAACTCAGCGAGCCCCTCGATGGCATAGGCACGGATCGGGCAGGAATCCAGTCCCTTGATGGGAAGCGGGCTGTAGGACATGAAGAAAACATCAGTATTCAGTTCCTCTAAATTCTGCAGTACTTCCAAGAATACAATGTTTTCTGCCATCAAAATGTCGTGGAATGGTTTTACATCCTCATTGCTGCTTTCGATAGAAACACCATCGCCAAAGCCAACACATTTTACCTTGTGATCTCGAAACCAGATGGCACTTTCTTCTCCAACCAGCAGGCGCTTGTCCTCATCCGTGTTGGTTTTGGAAGTGAATGGGGGAATCTTATAAGAAGAATCAATAATCACAATATCCCCTTCTTGGATCTTGCCGGCAGTGGCGCGATCAAGGTCAGCAGCAGAAATATGAGTACGTGGGGCAACGGTATCCTTAAAATCCACATAGATTGCTCTGCCTAAAAAGGTAGTCAGGGGCAGATCCGCCACGCTGGGCCAATTATCGTCATGGTGATAAGGACACTCACAGTGGGTTCCCAGATGACTGGTTAAATCCATGATAGTGTGGAAATCCGGAATAGGGCCACCAGTGTTAAAACGGGTTAGTCCGCAACGGCGAGTCTCTGTTTTTGGATCGAGAATCTTGGTTAAATCAACAATTCTCAGATTTCCTAATTGGTATACGCTCATGAAAGATACCTCCTGAATGTTATAGTTGTAATACTTTTTTGTCATATTATTATACTGTATGGAGGGGGAGCGGGTCAAGCTTTTTCAAAAATGACAAAAAGTTGACAAAGGATTCATATAAAGCAATCTGGTGACAAAAAGACAGAAAGTGAGAAGATTTTGTTATTGTTTTATCAGATGATTCCGTTTATAATAAAGAAAAAAGCTTTTCAAAAAAATGCTGGATGAAAATGCCAGATGATAGAAAAGCCTGATGAGAAGGAGGAATGAGACATGGCAACTATTTTAGTTACAGGGGGAGCCGGTTATATTGGTAGCCATACTTGCGTGGAGCTTCTGAATGCGGGGTATGATGTGGTAGTGGTCGATAATCTTTGTAATTCCTGTAAAGAATCTTTGAAGCGGGTGGAAGAGATTACTGGGAAAAAGGTAACTTTTTATGAGGTGGATTTACTGGATAAACCGGCGCTAGATCGGGTATTTGATAATGAGAAAATTGATGGTGTGATCCATTTTGCGGGTCTTAAGGCTGTGGGGGAATCCGTCTATAAACCGTTGGAATATTACCATAACAATATTACCGGAACCCTGATTCTCTGTGATTCTATGAGAAATCATGGAGTAAAGAGCATTGTGTTTAGTTCCTCTGCCACTGTATATGGAGATCCGGCATTTATTCCGATCACGGAGGAATGCCCCAAGGGTGAGATTACCAATCCTTATGGTCGCACCAAAGGAATGCTGGAGCAGATTTTGACGGATTTGCATACTGCGGATCCGGAATGGAAAGTTATGTTGCTGCGATATTTCAATCCTATCGGCGCCCACAAGACAGGCAGAATCGGCGAGAATCCCAAGGGTATCCCGAACAATCTGCTGCCTTATATCACTCAGGTGGCTGTTGGCAAGTTAGTATGTCTGGGCGTGTTTGGCAATGATTATGATACTCCGGACGGAACTTGTGTCCGGGATTATATTCATGTAGTTGATTTGGCGGATGGCCATGTGAAAGCTCTGGATAAGATGGCAGGAGAATCCGGCGGTGTGTGGATTTATAATCTGGGTACTGGGACTGGCTATAGTGTGTTGGATGTGATCCATGCTTTCGAAGAGGCAAATGATTTAAAAATCAATTATGTATTTAAGGATCGCCGCGCCGGTGATATTCCTGCCTGCTATGCAGATCCAGCAAAAGCGGAAAAAGAGCTTGGCTGGAAGGCAAAATACGGGATTCGGGAGATGTGTGAGGATTCCTGGAGATGGCAGAAGAATAATCCCAACGGATATGAGGAATAGAACTCATAAAAGTAAGAAAAGGAATTCTGGATGAAATTCAGAATTCCTTTCAAAAGAGCCTGTCAGGAAATCTCCCAGGCTCTTTTGAATATTATAAGAAAACCATGGATTATGGGGAGGAATCTCGCATGAGAGTCCGCATCACAAAAGCGTAGATTTCCTGGCTGTGCATTTCCCAATGAGAGCACATCAGTTCCGCTTGATCTTTGTCAGGAACGGAAAGTTCTAAATTGATCAAGGAGCCGCGCCCTTCCCGGACTTCACAGTGAACGATGTAGTCCTGATTGGTGGATTTGTAATAATCAGAGATGGTGCTGACTTCGTTGCGCATACGAAAGCGGTTTTCTTTTAGATAAGCATCCATGTCCTCCACGATCGCAGGTGAAATATTATTGCCAAAAAAATTCAGAGTGTCTTCTCCCTCACGGGTAATTTCGTAGCGGGTACTGTTGTGAGAAGATTCGGCACGGACCAGACCGGACTCCTGCAGTTCATTTAGAGCCTGCTGCAGAGTGAAGTAGTTGGTATATTCATGCTGGAGGAAAAACTCTGTCAACTGAGCGTTGGTCAGAGGAAAGTTTACCTGTTTAAGCATATAGAGATTCATCAATTTATATAGTGTCATGGGGTCCGATAACATAGTTATGCCTCTTTTCATCTCATAAAAGTCTGAACTACTACAAAACTTTTTCTTTATCATACCAATTTAAACCTTTTAAATCAAGTGAAAATATGCTAAGATAAGATGAAATGACGAGAAATCTAAACAGGTGGTACTATGAGAGAAAGAATCAACCGGTTGGCCAAAGGGATCGTAGACCCAGAGGCTTTAAGGCTGGTTATGAATCCGGCGGAGCTGACGGACACCGTTCATGCCGGAGAAGTGACAAAAAGGATGATAACTGTAACCGATGAGGACGGCCGTTTTATCAAAGGATTGGTCTACTCTTCCAATTTTCGTGTCCGCGTTGTCAATAACGCATTTGGCGGCGTCCGCAATCGCATTACATTCGAGATCGACAGCATGTATCTGACCCAGAAGGATGTGATTACGGGGGCCCTTTATCTTGTGACGAACGCTGGGGAACAAAAAATTCCATATTCTTTTTCCATAGAGGTGGAGGCGTCTGGCAGGACTTTGGAGAATTTGCTGAAGGCAGAGGATTTTGCCGAACTTGCCCGAAAGGATCAGGAGACGGCTCTGCGACTGTTTGAATATCAGGACTTTGTGGAAGCGCCTTTTATGCAGGATATTCATGTGCGGGCTTTATACGATGGATTAAAAGGCCATGGAAACCGGCAGAATTTGTTGGAAGAATTTCTGGTGGCATTAAAAGCAAAAGAGCCAGTACGACTGGAGGTGGAAAATCATCATCTGAGCTACGAGAAGCTGGATAAACCGATAAAGGAATGTCTGGAGGTACATGCAAGCACCTGGGGACATGTGCAGTTTCAGGTATCGGCCGATGGGGATTTTCTGGAATTTCCCAAGAAATTTTTTGGACCTGCAGATTTTAAAGATGGTATATGTCAGGTAACATATGTAGTGAATCCAGCCAGGATGCATGGAGGGCGAAATCTGGGTGCAATGATGATTGCCACCATTCGGGAATCGGTTCTGGTGTATGTAGAAGCACAGGGGGGAGATGAAGAGCTGCATATTCCGCATAATCGTGAGCGGGAAAACCTGGGACATTATTTACAGTTGCGTCTGAAATATGAGATGAAATACGGAGAATCGAAGGCACTGAGAGATCTGATGAGACAAGAACTGGAAAATCTGCGCCAGAGGAATGGAGAGACTCCGCTTAACGTGTTGCTTCAGGCAGAACTGATGATTTTGGAAGGGCAGAAAGAACGGGCAGAGGCTCTTTTAGAGGCTCATCAGGGTGAGCTTTTGGATCAAAGGCGGGATATGCCGGAGCTTTACTGTTTTTATCAATATCTTTTACATGCGTTGCAAAAGAAAGAGGGGCAACGCGATACGCTGATTCGTCTGATAAGAAAATGTCTTTTGGAGGAAAATCGTCATTCTTATCTTTTCTTATTATGGTTGAAGATGGAACCGGAGCTTTTGGAAAATCCGGCAGGGCTGTTGGAACAGATGCGCCGGTTGTGTGATCGGGGATGCTGCAGTCCTTTTGTGTATCTCGAGGCTTTTCGTATCTGGGAGAAAGTACCTCTTTTGATGCACCGATTGGGAAAATTTGAAATTCAAGTGCTGAATTTTGCAGTTCGCCGGGGGCTTCTTGAACGGGAATTGGCAGAGCGGGCAGTGGAGTTGGCCGGGGTTGTCAAGCATTATAGTGTTTCCTGTCATCGTTTGTTGGCGGCTTTGTATGAGAAATATCCAGAGAAAGAATTTTTAAGTGCGGTATGTGCAATCTTGATTAAGGGAGACTGTCGGGAGGAGAAGTATTTTTCCTGGTATCAGAAGGCGTTGGAGACAGGAGTGAGTCTGACCCGATTGTATGAATATTATCTTTATTCTTTGCCAAAGGATTATCCTCAGTTGCTTCCTCATGAGGTATTATTGTATTTTTCTTATGAAAAATCTCTGGATGAATACAGTCGTTCCTTGTTGTACTCGAATATTTTGAAATATATGAAACCAGATGCGGAGCTTTACCGTCAATATGAGCGTGATATCGAGAAGTTTACGATGGAACAACTTCTAGGAGCCCGGGTAAATCGCCGACTGGTGGTATTGTATCAACATATGATCTATAAAGAGATGATCGATCGGCGGGTGGCACGCGTCCTGCCGGCAATTTTGCGGTCCTGCCGTGTGGAAATTGATAATCCCAATATCAAATATGTAGTTGTTTGTTATGAAGAGCTAGAGGAAGAGGATGCTTTTTTGGTAAAAGATAAAATGGCGTATATTCCGTTATTTCGAGAACATTCCGTATTGCTTTTTCAGGACAGCTATGGCAATCGCTATGCCAATATACCTTACAAAAAGCTTCCGGCCATGAAAAAGGAAAATATTCGAGAGCTGGAAGAGCGCTGCTATGAAGTATATCCCAGCCATGAAATGTTGCGGCTGCAAGAATGTGGAGAGATTGTAGATCAGGGAATCAATGGGGATACGGATGTGATGACCCTAGAACGGATGGCCAGCGATTTGAAGTTCAAGCCAGTATATCGCAAAAAAATACTTCTGCGAATGATTCAATACTATCAAAAACGAGCGAAAAAGGAAGGCAATGATGTTTCAGGAAGCGCTGGGTATTTGGTAAATTTGAATATGGAGCGGCTGACGAGGCAGGAACGAGCAGGAATCTGTGAAATTTTGATTCAGCAGGGATATATTTCAGAAGCGTGGGCGAGAGCTCGCAAATATGGTTTTGAGGATATTCGGAATAGCAGACTTTTAAAGCTGTGTACACAAATGTTAAAGCGTCAGATATCCAGTGAAGAAAATACTCTGTTGACGTTGTCCTGCAAACTTTTTTCAGAGGGAAAATATGACGGTATCCTGTTGGATTTTCTCTGTGAACATTTTAATGGTTCCGGAAAGCAAATGTTTCGGATTTTGAATCAGGCAGTGCGGGAGCGAATCCGTGTATATGATATGCCAGAGCGTTTGTTGGCACAGATGCTTTTTACAGGAGAGACCGAACGGATGGACCAGGTTTTTGACTGGTATGTGGCAGGAAAGAAGACGGGAGAAAATCTGGTTAAGGCATATTTTACTATGAAATCCTCCGAGTATTTTTTAAAGGGACAACCTGCGAAAGATCAGGTATTTGCTTATTTGGAGGGAGCCATTCAGGGAGTTACAGATTTTGATAAGGTGCCGACGGTCTATCTGCTGGCATTATCGCGATATTATGCTTCACTGCCAGTACTGGAGGGGGAGCGAAAAGAGCTTTGTCAGATGATTGTTCGTCATTTTTTGGCGGAGGGGCGTATGTTTTCCTGGTTTAAGGATTTGGGAAAATGGATTTCCATGCCAGATTCCGTGATGGAACAGGTGATAGTGGAATATCAGGGAAGCCGCGATTCCCGACCAGCTTTACAGATACGGATTTTGCCAGAGGAGGAAGAATACCATTGGGAGGAAATGCGCCGGGTATATCCAGGTATTTTTATTCGCCAGAAAGTATTGTTTGAAGGGGAAATTCTCGAATATCGGATCTATGAAAAGCGAGAGGAAAAACTGGTGTTGGCGAAAGAAGGAAGCCTTTGTTGGGAGCCAGGGCAGGAGAAAAAACAGGAGAGCCGGTTTGCGGCGCTCAATGAAATGGGATTGTGTCTGGCAGTGAAAGAAGAAGCGTCTTTGAAGGAAAAGATGCGCCGATATGTAGAGGACAGTGCGATGATGGAGGAGCTGTTCCAGGTGATGTAATTGGTTGCTATGGTTTGCCAGTCAGGTGAAGGATGGCAGCCATGGCTTGAGAAAGAGGATGGATGATAGATGGACGGACTTTTGGTAGGGGTTGATTTGTGTGATGAATATACGCAGATCCATTGCCCGGAGGAAGAAAAGCTGTGGACGATTCCTACTGTGATTTGCCGCAACAAAAATGTGGAGGAATGGTATGTGGGAGAGGAGGCTTATGCACATACGCTGAAAGGGGACGGCATTATTGTGGATAAGTTATTGAATCTTGCCATGCGAGATGGGACAGCAACTCTCGGGGAAGTGCGTTATGAAGGGAAAGATTTATTGTTGCGATTTCTGGCCCAGGTCTTGCAGTTTCCGAAAGAGGAGTATCAGAAATCAGAGATAGAACAATTGGTGATAGCGGTAAAGAGGCTGGATCCGAAGTTGAATCGAATGTTACGGGAATTGGCAATAGGGATGGAGATTCCGGCAGAGCGGGTACAAGTAATTAGCCATTCTGAGAGCTTTATCTACTATACGTTGAGCCAAAAAAAAGAAATCTGGAATAATACGGTGGGCATGTTTGATCTGGCGGAGGCAGGGCTACGGTATTATGAGATGAAGGTTGAGCGTGGCATGAAGAAGGTCACAGTGGTAGCAGAATACGAAGATTTGGAAGAGGGCTTTAGCTTGGATATTTTAAAGACTTCTTCTGGCAGCCGCTTAGCAGACAGGATTTTTACTTCCTGTGCAGAGCGGATGATGGCGAGGAAAGCGTATTCGGCAGTGTTTTTGACGGGAAAAGGATTTGCCAGTCAGCATTGGGCCGATGGCTTGATGAAATTTCTTTGTTCCAAACGAAAGGTATATGTGGAACAGGGATTGTTTGCCCGAGGAGCAGCATGCCGGGCGGCAGAGGAACAAAAGGATAGCGAAGCGTTTACCTGTATTTGTGATGGGCGATTGAAGACTACCGTTTCCATGAATGTGCTTCATCGAGGACAGGAAACGATGGTAACAGTAGCGGCAGCAGGGGATTGCTGGTATGATCGGGTATCGGTGATAGATGTGATTCCGGATCATCAGAATTCGGTTGATTTTGTGGTGACTGCGGTGGATTCTAAAAAGAAAAAGCGGATCTCAATTCCGCTGGAGGGCTTTCCCAAGAGACCGGAGCGAACGACACGAGTACAGATTCGAGTGCTTTTTTTAGACGAAAGAACGATGGAAGTAACGTTGAAAGACCGTGGTTTTGGAGAATTGTTTCCCGCCTCGGGGGTTCAGATCAGACAAGAGGTTATGTTATGAGTTTATTATTGTGCAGACAGGAGCACGTAAAGAGACCTTATTTTATGGAGTCAATGGGAATTCATCTATACTCTTCGCAGGAGCTTTCCTATGTGATTTTTAATCACCCTATGTTGGTGCTGGATGGCTTTGTCGACGAGCGTCTGCTTGCCTTTTTACGAGAAGAGTTGAATCAGGGATTTCTGGCATTAAAACTGGAGCGATGGTTGAAAAGCGGAGAGAATCCAGATGAAGCGTTGATGATTATTTTACAGGAATGTGACTATTACAGCATGGCTGAGGTGGGGCGTTTCCGGCAGATGGCGGCAACACTCAGAAAGAAGCACCCGGCAGAATTTATGTGTATGAAAGCAGACGAGCTTTTTTCCCTGCGACAGTATGGGCGGGCGGTAAAGATTTATCAGGAGCTTTTGGAGTACCCGGCAGAGGATTCTATCAACGATACTTTTTTGGGGCGAGTATGGAATAATCTTGGTTCTTGTTATGCCAGAATGTTTCAGCTGGATAAGGCTTTTGATGCTTTTCAAAATGCGTATCGGAAGACGGAGCAGGAAACAGTGTTGGAACGTTTATATGATTTGAGCCGGATTGACAGTCGGTTAACACTGGGAGAGGATCTGGTCGGAGAGATCACAGAAGCAAAGAAAGTGATTTGGGAGAAGCGATTAGGAAAGGCGAAAGAGAAAGCGAAAGGATCGGAAAAAGTAAAAGAATTGGACACATTGTTTCGCCAGGATCCAGTAAAACGCCAAGAAGGAGAAGCCGCCCTCATCTACCGCTGGAAAACAGAGTATCGAAATATGGCGTAGGCATGAGCAGTGCGGCAAAAACGATATCTCCTTATCCACTTTGTGCTTGCACAAAAGCGGATAAGGAGATATCGTTTTTGCCATAGGGCGAAGCTCGGACAACGAGATGAAGCGAAGCGGAATCGAGTGGTCCGCAATGCGTGGCAGCGAGAAGCAGCTAGATTGTTTTTGGAAGGTACGCCAAAAATCCCCGACAAGACGGCAGGTCTTTGGTAGAGCAAAGGGATATACCGGTTTTGCGTTTCGGGATTATGAAGTTCTAAAATTTCTGAATTTTGCTAAGAATAAAACGAAAATGCCCAAACTCGCTAACGCTCAGACAGTGTGCATTTTCGTTTTAACGCAAAATCCGGAAACGTAAGAACTTTTATCATCCCTGCAAATGCAAAACCGGTATATCCCTTTGCTCTGCCAAAGACCTGCCGTCTTGTCGGGGATTTTTGGCTGTTTATTTTCGTGAGCAATGGGAAATCTGATTTTTCTACTTGACAACCCATCCCAAATCTCCTATGATAAAGACGATACAAAAATGGCGATGAAAAAGAGGAGTACAGTGGGATACCCAGCAGAGAGGATCGTTCACCGGCTGCAAGACGATCTGGGGGAAGCCATTGGAAGGTAGCTTTCGAGCCGGGAGTCTGAACGAATCGGAATGTGCTGCAGTATGTTTTTTGTTTATGTCAGAGCAGGAGCCGTACAAAGTAAGATTCTCCGTATCATCCGCGTTAAGGATTTATGAAGAGATGTCGTTTTATGGAAAGTATGATTCAGATGGGGGACTGCAGATGAGCAGTTTGTTTTATTCTGAATGTGTCAGTACATCAACCGGGGACGACATAAAAAAGGTGGTACCGCGGAATTTTATTTCGTCCTTTATCGGCAGATGGCCGTATAGAGGACGTTTTTTATTGTCAGGGAAGTGTTTCGGCCACTGCTATTGCCAAACAGAAAAACAGGAGGTAAAACAAACATCATGAAAGAATTGGAAAAAAATTATAACCCGTCTCAGATCGAGGAAAAATTGTACCGAAAATGGCTGGATAATCAATATTTCCATGCCGATGCCCAGAGAGGAAAGAGGGAGGGTAAAAAACCTTTCACCATTGTGATGCCGCCGCCAAATATCACCGGACAGTTGCATATGGGACATGCTCTGGACAATACCATGCAAGATATTCTTACTCGCTATAAAAGAATGCAGGGATATGAGGCGTTGTGGCAGCCGGGAACCGATCATGCGGCCATTGCCACGGAGGTCAAGGTTATCGACAAACTGAAATCAGAGGGGATAGATAAGCAGGATCTGGGAAGAGATGGATTTTTGGAAAAGTGTTGGGACTGGAAAAAAGAATATGGCGCCCGGATCATCAATCAGCTTTATAAATTAGGTTCTTCTGCAGACTGGGATCGGGAGCGGTTTACCATGGATGAGGGCTGCTCGGATGCCGTGCTGGAAGTGTTTGTCAAATTATATGAGAAAGGTTATATTTACAAAGGTTCTCGTATCATCAACTGGTGTCCGGTGTGTAAGACTTCCATCTCAGATGCGGAGGTGGAGCATGAGGAGCAGGATGGCTTTTTCTGGCATATCAATTATCCCATTGTGGGCGAGGCGGGGCGCTATGTGGAGATCGCCACTACCCGTCCGGAGACGCTTTTGGGAGACACGGCAGTGGCAGTCAATCCGGAGGATGAGCGCTATCAGGATCTGATCGGAAAAATGTTAGAATTGCCTTTGACTGGTCGGCAGATTCCGGTGGTAGCGGACGAATATGTGGATAAAGAGTTTGGCACGGGATGTGTGAAGATTACTCCGGCCCATGATCCCAACGACTTTGAGGTGGGCAGACGTCACGGTCTGGAAGAAATCTGCATTATGCATGACGATGCCACGATTGATTTCCCGGGAAGTGCTTACGATGGTATGGAGCGATATGCGGCGCGTAAGGCTATCGTGGAGGATTTAAAAAAGCTGGGTCTTTTGGTAAAAGTGGTTCCTCACTCTCATAATGTGGGAACCCATGATCGTTGTAAAACTACGGTGGAGCCTATGGTGAAGCCTCAGTGGTTTGTGCGCATGGATGAGATGGCAAAGCCGGCTATCGAGGCTATCAAGACTGGCGATTTAAAGATTGTGCCAGAGAGCTTTGGCAAGACGTATTTGCACTGGCTAGAGGGCATCCGGGACTGGTGCATTTCCCGCCAACTGTGGTGGGGGCACAGGATCCCTGCCTACACCTGTCAGGAATGTGGTGAACTTTTGGTGGCCAAGGCGATGCCGGAGAAATGTCCGAAATGCGGTAGCGTACATTTGGTTCAGGATGAAGATACTTTGGATACCTGGTTTTCTTCTGCTCTATGGCCATTCTCGACTTTGGGTTGGCCCCAGAAAACGGAAGAGTTAGAATATTTTTATCCCACGGATGTGTTGGTGACAGGATATGATATTATCTTTTTCTGGGTCATCCGTATGGTGTTCTCCGGGCTTGAGCAGACTGGGAAATGTCCGTTCCATACGGTGCTGATTCATGGTCTGGTGCGGGACAGCCAGGGACGAAAAATGAGTAAGTCTTTGGGGAACGGCATTGATCCGTTGGAGGTGATTGACAAATATGGCGCGGATGCTCTGCGCATGACTCTGATCACCGGCAATGCGCCAGGTAATGATATGCGTTTTTATTGGGAACGAGTGGAGAATAGTCGAAATTTTGCCAATAAAGTCTGGAATGCTTCTCGCTTTATTATGATGAATATGGAGAAAGCGCCTTTAGAGAAGATGAAGCAGTATGAGTTGGCTTATGGAAAGGGGTCCGGCCAGCAGTTGTCAGAAGAGGATCGCAGAAATGCTGGTGGAAATGTAGACGGAAATGATTTGCCGTTTATGATGCCAGACAAATGGATTCTCTCCAAGGTCAATGGCTTAGCCCGGGAGATGACGGAAAATCTGGATAAATATGAGTTGGGAATTGCTCTGCAGAAGGTCTATGATTTTATCTGGGAGGAGTTCTGTGACTGGTATATCGAGATGGTAAAACCGCGATTGTGGAATGAGATGGATGAGACTCGTGGGGCGGCTATGTGGACGCTAAAAACCGTGTTGATCCAGTCGTTGAAGCTTCTGCATCCCTATATGCCATTTGTGACGGAAGAGATTTTCTGTAACTTACAAGATGAGGAGGAGTCCATCATGATTTCTTCCTGGCCGGAGTACCGGGAGGATTGGAACTTTGCTGTGGAGGAGCGGGAGGTGGAGACGATCAAGGATGCTGTTCGGGCCATTCGCAATGTGCGGACTTCCATGAATGTGCCGCCCAGCCGCAAGGCCAAGGTGTATGTGGTGTCCCAGGAGAAGAAGGTGCAAGAAATCTTTCAGCATAGCAAGGTGTTTTTTGCCACTTTGGGTTTTGCCAGCGAGGTGATAATCCAGTCGGATAAGAGTGGAATTGATGATGATGCGGTGTCGGCAGTGATCTCTCAGGCCACTATCTATATGCCTTTTGCACAGTTGGTGGATGTGACAAAGGAGATCGACCGGCTATTAAAGGAAAAGGAGCGTCTGACAAAGGAGTTAGCCCGGGTGAATGGGATGCTTTCGAATGAGCGTTTTGTCAGCAAAGCGCCAGAGGCTAAGATTCAGGAGGAGAAGGCAAAACAGGAGAAGTATGGGCAGATGATGGCGCAGGTGGAAGAGCGGTTGATGCAGCTGCAATAGGGAAGAAACTTATAATTCGATTCATAAACAGAAAATTTTCACATATATTATAGTTATGGATGAACAGGCGAAAGATTATCTTTTGAATATACCTTTGTGGACGAAAAAGAAAAACACCCTGGAACAGACCAGGCATTTTCTGGAACAGCTTGGCAATCCACAACAGGATCTGGCAGTAATTCACGTAGCCGGAACGAACGGGAAGGGCTCGGTCTGTGCGGATTTGACAGGGGTTCTTAAGGAGGCCGGATACCGTGTGGGCACTTTTGTGTCACCGCATCTGGTCGATATCCGGGAACGTTTTCTGATGAATGGAGAACTGGTAGCGGAGGCAGTCTTTGAGGATTGCTTCCGCCAGGTTCTGTCCGTGACAAAGAGGTTGATGGTGCGAGGCTATTGTCATCCCACATTTTTTGAATTTGTGTTTCTTATGGCAATGGTTCTATTCGCACGGGAAAAGGCAGAATATGTGATTCTGGAGACTGGTATGGGTGGGCGGCTAGATACGACCAACGTGATTGCTCATCCCCGTGCATGTATCATCACGTCTATCAGCCTTGATCATACACAGTATTTGGGAAATACGATTTCGGAGATCGCGGCAGAAAAGGCTGGAATCATTAAAGCCGGAGTACCCGTGATCTATGATGACAATGAGCCTGCCGCCTCGCGGATCATCCGGCAAAGGGCTAGCGAACTTGGCGCACCAGCCTATGCAGTATCAGAGAAAGAAATTCTGGCAGAGGAGTATGCGTATTTTGCTGCTCCTTATCAGGCCAGAAATGCGGAGTTGGCTGGCCAGGCGCTTAAGATTCTTAAGGTGCCGGGAGTGGATAAGGAATTGTGCCACAGAGTATGGAAAACCGTCCGCTGGCATGGGCGGATGGAGGAGGCTGCGCCGGAAATCTGGTTGGATGGTGCGCACAATCCCGGTGGAATCCGGGCATTTATCGAGGCCGTGAAGGCTCAGCTGGCTAAAGAAAAGCGGCAGGTGCAGCTTTTGTTTGCTGCAGTGACAGATAAAGATTACGGAGAAATGATCCATTTGCTGTGTGATTCACTTCCCATAACACGGGTAACTGTGGTACACTTAAGAAGTGAGCGGGGATTGACAGGGCAGGCGCTGGCAGAGCAATTTAAAAAAGCTGGATGCTCGTCCGTGGTGATTTGTGAGACAGCCGCTCAAGCGTTGGAGACAGCACTTTGCCAAAAAAAGAAGGGGGACAGGTTGTATGTGGTGGGCTCCTTGTATTTGATTGGAGAGATTAAAGAGCTGTTGAGGACAGGAAGCATTCAGGGAGCAAAGCCGCCAGAAATTCCGGTGACGGAGTGACAGAAAAAGTGTAAAAGCTGTGAAAGCGCAGAGGTTGAGAAGAGATTGTAAAATACAAGACGAGGAGGGATGGACGTTGCTGGATTTTGAAGAGGAATTGAAACGTTTCCGGCCCAGCCTGGAAATTGGAAATGTGGAGGATGCCATCGGAAAGGAAGATTTGACCGATATGACAGATCTGATGGTGGAACTGTTAAACGAGAAGCGAAATTAGACGGAGACAAAGCATGGATGTAGGAATGAAAAGTCGCCAGATCGCCAATGCCTATTATAATATCGGACTGGCGAAGGCGAAGGAGCGGGATCTGACAGGTGCCGCAGATGCGCTGAAAAAAAGTCTTCGGTTCTATAAATACCAAACAGATGCCCGGAATCTTCTAGGGTTGATCTATCATGAGATCGGCGAGGTGGGAGCGGCTCTGGCGCAATGGATTATCAGTCTGAATTTTCAGCAGACAGGCAATCTGGCAGAAGAGTATTTAAAGGCCCTGCAAGATATCCCAGGATATTTGGATATGGCGGATCAGGCGGCAAAGAAGTACAACCAGTCGCTGAATTATGCCCATAATGATAATGAGGATCTGGCAGTTTTGTTGCTGATGCGCATGGTGGAGGAGATGCCGAATTTTGTGAAAGCGCAGCAGCTTTTGGCCTTATTGTATATTCATCATGAGGATTATACGAAGGCTGGGCGCTGTCTTTTCCAGGCGTTGAAGGTAGATCGCTACAATCCGCTGGCACAGCGTTATATGGCGATTGCCAAACAGAATACCGGCCGGGCAGAGGTGGAGAAACGAAAACTGAAAAATGCCTTTTCTCACCGGCAGATGCAGGATGATGATATCATTCTGCCGCCGAGCTATAAGGAGAATACCGGTTTACAATCGGTACTGAATATCCTGGCAGGCTTGGTTTTGGGAGTGGTGGCAATGTTTTTTTTGGTGACACCAACTATTCGAGATTCGATCAGCAGCAAGTATACAGAGGAAGTTCGTCGGGGGTTGGAATTGGTCAATCAGAAGAGTCTGGAGATTGATGCCTTGAATCGTCAGCTGGAAGAGGCCAGCAGCGCAAAACAGGAAGCGGAGAGTAGCCTGGCAGCGATGGTCAGCAACAGTGGCGGAGTGCTCAGTCAGTATCAGCGGTTGGTGCAGATTTTGGAGGCTTACCGCGCAGAGGACATGTCAACAGTAGTGAAACTCTATGTAGAGACGGATTTTTCGGTATTAAACGATGGCGTTTTAGATAGTACGGTGGCATGGATACAACAGGATATGGCGCAGAATGGGTATCAGGTGTTAGAACAGCTGGGCGATGCGGCGATGACTCGGGGGAGCACGGCCGAGGCTGTGGATTATTTCCAGAAAAGTTTGCAGATTAAAGCAGACAATATTGGAGTGATCTACAAGATTGGACTAGCTTATAAGGGAGCCGGTGATACGGATACGGCGAATCAATACTTTGGAGATATTATTATGAACCATCCCAATTCGGAGTTTGCGGCGCAGGCGAAGGAGCAGAGAGGATACTAGAGAAGTCATTATTATTTACAGAGAGATGAAAAGTAAGAGATACAGCAGGAAAAGAATTCTTGTTGTATCTTTTTTTCGCTTTCAGGCGAAAATTTTACAAAATTTTTGTGATTGGATGGTAATAAGGAGGAAAAGTAATATGCAACAAACATTTAGCTATGAGGCTAGGGGGCAGGCATTGATTATCCATTTGCCAAAGGAACTGGATCATCATAATTGTCGAAATTTGAAATATGAGACGGATTTGCTTTTGGCGGAGAATTATATCAACCGGATTGTGTTTGATTTTTCTAAGACGGAGTTTATGGATTCGTCGGGTATCGGAGTTTTACTGAATCGCTACAAGCAAATGACAGCTAATGGAGGAAAGGTGACTTTGTGTGGGGTGAATGCCCGAGTGAGACGGATTCTTACGATTGGAGGAATCAGCCGGTTGATGGAGCAGTATGAGAACCGAGAGGCGGCAGTGACTGGGTGAGGAGCGGCTTGTTCCATTATAAAAATGATTTTGACAGGCAGGCAAAAGTGGTTACATATTTTTGATGAAAGATAACAGGATGCTGTGTTAGATACAGCATGGGAGGTAAGATAGTATGGAACGTTTTCGGATGGAAATTGAGAGTTTATCGAAAAATGAGGAGTTAGCAAGAGTGGTGACGGCTGTGTTTATGAGTCGTCTGGATCCGACACTGGAGGAACTGGATGATGTCAAGACGGCGGTTTCCGAGGCAGTGACAAACGCGGTGATTCACGGATATCAGGAGGGGGAAGGCATCATCTATATGGAATTACAGGCAGAGGATAAGCAGCTGACAGTGATGGTGCGGGATTTAGGCGTAGGGATCGCTGATGTAAAGCGAGCCATGGAACCGATGTATACGACGGACCCGTCGGGAGAACGTTCCGGCATGGGCTTTTCCTTTATGGAAGCATTTATGGATCAGGTGCAGGTGGAATCAGAACCGGGACGAGGAACTCTGGTGACTATGAGAAAGAAAATCGGCAGGTGAGGGAGCATGGAGGAAACCACAAAATTGATCCGTCTTGCCCATGAAGGGGATCAGAAGGCCAGAGACCAACTCGTATTGGACAATGTGGGACTGGTATGGAGTATCGTGCGACGTTTCGCTGGTCGGGGGCATGAACTGGAGGACTTATATCAGATTGGGTGTATTGGGTTGATCAAGGCCATTGATAAGTTCAACCTGGAATTTGATGTAAAATTTTCCACCTATGCTGTGCCAATGATCACCGGGGAGATCAAGCGATTTCTACGGGATGATGGTATGATAAAGGTGAGTCGTTCCCTAAAGGAACTGGGAATGCGGGTCAGTAGCGTCCGTGAGCAGATGATCTGGGAACTGGGAAGGGAACCCGGACTGGAGGAGCTGGCAGCCCGGGTGGGCGTCAGTTGTGAGGAAGTGGCGGCTTCCATGGAGGCGGCGACGGAGGTGGATTCTATTTACAGGGCAGTTGGCTCTGGGGAAGATCAAAACTTGCGTCTGTTGGACAAGCTACCGGATGAACGGGAGGCGCAGGAGGAATTGCTAAACCGTATGGTGTTGGAACAGCTGTTAAAGGAATTGAATGATAAAGATCGCGAGATTATCATACGGCGCTATTTTGAAAATCAAACACAGAGTGAGATAGCTGTGGATTTGAATATTTCGCAAGTACAGGTATCGCGGCTGGAAAAAAAGATTCTTCGGAAGATGAGGAGTTGTATGGAGATTTAGTTGAGGAGAGGGGGGATCATGAAAGATACGATTTAGGTAAAAGAAAATGCCGAGGAGTTTTAGGAGAACCGATACGGTCTGTTTTGTCGTATCGGTTCTCCTAAGATTTTTTGATGTCTTTCTTTATCTAAATGACATTGCATAGTTTGATAGAGGACTTTAAACGGTTATCAATAATTGCGAATATCTGAATCGATAATCACACATACTAATGTCGTATGATGGTACGGGAGTGTTTATGCATGTGCCTTTGTTTGAATGGTTATGGATGTTTGGAACGAGGTTCATCTTGCTTGTTATCGTACCGATTATTTTGAGATAGTAAAGGATGTGAGAATATGGATTTTTTGAAGCATTTAATAGGGATTGTGACTGTGTTTTTATGTCTGTCGATCGCAGCATTGGTTGTCTGGTATTGCTTGTTTGGTAAGGTCAGGCAGCAGCCAGGGGGAACTCTGGTGGAGCAGGCACAGGAGGTAATGCTGTGAGCAGTAAAACCAATACAGTCTATTTGAATTTGAGCGAAATCACAGAGGTACATGAGAAGGATGTGTTTGTGAAGGATGTGGCAACGGTGTATTGCAGTGATACGAACATCCGGAATAAATGTGAATGTGTAAAAGTAAAGCATATTACTGGTGAAAGATGTGAGTGCTATGTGGAGAGCGCGTTGGATGTGATTGAGAAGTTGGAGGCTGTCGATCCTTCTGTTTCTGTGACAAATATCGGAAAAGTGGAATATATCATTGACTATCAGCCGCCAATGCGTCCACGTTATTTGTGGCAGTGGGTTAAAACGTTGTTTGTCTGTGTGATCTGCTTTTGTGGGGCGGCATTTGCCATTATGACTTTTAATAACGATGCCAATGTGCGGGATGTGTTTCAGGAATTGTATTGGCTGATTACTGGGGAAGAAGCGCAAGGGACCACTATTTTGGAGCTTACTTATTCTATTGGGTTGGCATTGGGAATTGTCGTGTTCTTTAATCATTTTGCCAAATGGAAGCTGAGTACAGATCCAACACCGTTGGAGGTGGAGATGCGTCTGTATGAGGATAACATCAGCAAAACTTTGATTCAGAATGATGGGAGAAAGGAGCAGGGGATTGATATTCAGTGAGATAGGAGGGATCGCCTGCATGGAAACGATAGTGGGTATCTGTCAGCTCCCGTGGTGGCAGTTGACAGCGATGGGACTTCTGGGATTAAGCGCCGGGGGAGTGATCGCAGCTGGAGTGTTTGCATTTTTGGCGATCATTGGTGTGTTTCCTCGTCTGATGGGGAAAACCGGGACAAAACGGATCCTGCTATATGAAACTTTGATTATCCTGGGAGGAATCTTGGGAAATGTGTCGGATCTCTATGAGATTCCGATTCGAATCGGCGGAAATGTGGTACTGGGGATTTTCGGAATGGCATCGGGAATCTTTGTCGGTTGCCTGGTGATGTCTTTGGCAGAGACTTTAAAAGCGCTTCCGGTCATTAACCGGAGAATCCGACTGGCAGTGGGATTGCAGTATGTCATCTTGTCGGTGGCGTTGGGGAAACTAGTGGGGTCATTGGTATATTTTGTAAAGGGAATGTGTGTGTGATGAGATACTAACATCGGATGGGGGGATAGCCAAGTGATATTTGTGCAAGAAGGAACTTCATGATGTTCTAGAAGATAAATGAAATATTGTGAGAAACTAGAAGACTGAAATTTTCAGGAGAGATGATTATGGAATTGAACAAACAGGAATATGATAAGTATGTGAAAAAAGTCACTCCGTCACATCCACTGGGGGCGGATATGTTGCGGGCATTTGTGACAGGCGGTACGATCTGTATGCTCGGGCAGCTCTCTATGATGAGTATGATGAATCTCTGGGGAATGGAAAAAGAGACAGCGATGACATGGATGCAGTTGGAATTGATTCTGCTTAGTGTCGTGTTGACTGGGATGAATGTCTATCCTAAGATCGTCAAATGGGGCGGCGCCGGCGCCCTGGTGCCGATTACAGGATTTGCCAATTCGGTGGTGGCGCCGGCGATTGAGTATAAGGCGGAGGGACAGGTGTTCGGGATCGGGTGTAAGATCTTTACGATTGCGGGGCCGGTGATACTTTATGGGATTTTGGCAAGCTGGGTGCTTGGAGTGATTTACTGGATTGGGGGAGTGATGGGAATTATTTGAGAAGTGAATGGGAAAGTAAAAAATTAATTTGGTAGTTGGCTTTATGAGCAGGATAATGGATAAAAAATTCATTCGCCTGCTTTTTTGATGCTTTATAGGAAGGATACAGAAGGATTACCGATACAGCGTTTGCTTATCTTAATGACATTGGATAGTAGGGTGGTCTTTGGCAGAAATAAGAAAGATATTGTCAGATCTAATTTATGGAAATGAAAGGTACAGTGCTATAGCTAAGGAAGAATTAGAAATAGCAAGACGAATGTTGACGCTAAATACAAGAGTGGTTGGAAAACGTATGGAAATAAGTGCTTTGGTTGGAATTGCAGTGTGTAAGGAGTGTGGCAGTTTTTTGGTGGAGAAATCGGTATCAACTAGAGGGAGGACGTATTTATATTATATGTGCGGGAAGAATAAAAAAGAAAAAAATGCTCGACACATAAAATAGCAGTTGAAGAGTTAGACAAGAAAGTTTTGGAGGAAATGAGGAAAGCGATTGGAGATAGAGAGGGTTTATACTGTAAGGATCTAACAAGGGAAATTGCTATAAGATACTTGAAGTATGTAAGTATGGATTATGCGGGGAATATAGAGGTAGTATGGAATATATAAAAATAAGAATACAAATATAAGTTAAGCGGACGCGGGATTGAACTTTGTGAACTTTCAGAAACAGATTTCGCATAGGAAGATATGTTAATGACCATGCATATCTTGTATGGAGGATATTTCTGCCAATTGAAAGGAACTCCTGCTAAGGAGAATATTATTTTCAAAGAACTGAGGAGATGGGGATTCAATGTGGATGTGGGAGTTTTCACTCTGAATAAAACCAATGAAAAAGATCATGGAATTCGTAATCAGTAAACATCTTAAGAATATTTTTCATGATGGTGAACTGGAGGTGTAAGTGGTTGTTTCCAAAATGGAAATAACCACCCCACATGGTGAGATTGATGGAAAAACACAGACAATGGAAGCAAAAAATAT
>Ga0137306_101629_pt1 | contig 21950 bp, 15 predicted proteins | sample Inofroosms_March_FD_97187 | JGI IMG/M metagenome (GOLD analysis project Ga0137306, IMG submission 97187) | Mouse cecal microbial communities from Vienna, Austria - N-Acetylneuraminic and N-Acetylglucosamine D2O microcosms_March | ecosystem: Host-associated > Mammals > Digestive system > Large...
ATCACCTCATATCCATTTTAAAACTTCCACAAACAAACATTTGTTCTTTTTTATTATATCAGAACTTACGTTTGTTTTCAACAGGATAAAATTGTATTTTGACCTTTATATTATCCTTTATACTTCTAGTATATAGACATTATATCTCGTTTCAAGTAAATCGCTATCTCTGTACAATAGAAAAAAAAGGCAGCAGCAAAGTATACTTATAAGCGGAATACTTTGAAAACAATATTCTAATAAAAGACAGGCGGTAGATATTTATGAAGAAAAATAACATCACAAATAATTTTGACTTTACTCCCATTGGGCTGGAAATCAAAAAAGCCAGGGAATCCAGAAAAATAACCAGGGAAAAATTGGTGGAGCAGCTTGATATCTCTACACGGCATCTGCAGGCAATCGAAATGGAAGGAAGACATCCCAGTTTTGGCCTGCTGGTCCGTCTGGTCACAATGTTTGATATTCCCATAGATCAATACATATTTCCTGATAATACAAGTTCAAAAAGTGTGGAACGAAAACGGCTGGATCTACTTCTGGACAAACTGGATAAACAGGATCTGTCCATTATTGAAGCAACCGCTACAGGACTGTTTCAGGCAAGAAAAAAAGACAGATAAGTCAAATCCTCCGCGGCAGCCGCCAAATATCCATGCACGCATGGCTGCTTGGCCCGCTGATTCGCGGCGATCAAACATCTGCCTCATTGTTGATGCGGACGTCACAGCATCTGTGCCGTCCTGCAGCATCATTGACTGAATTCAACACAGCGATAGTGTGAACAGCAGGCAATCTTTACTCATCATCCCGGTGTCCCGAATCTTCCCTCAGTCTGAGTACACCGTCCACCAGAATCCGGGCGTCATCAAAAATATAGTCAAACGCCCCTGCCTGGTACATATTGATCACAACCATCCCGATAGGTACCGATAGGATCAGCCCCAGCACGCTGCTGACTCGGTAGCCCACATACAGCAGAAGCAGCGTCACCAGCGGGTTCATCCCCATACTGTCCGCCACCAGCTTTGGCTGCAGAACCTGTCTGACAAGCTGGGTAATTGCATAGAGCACAAACAGGAGAATCGCCGTCTTGTAATCTCCCACCAGAAATTTGTACAGCGCCCATGGGATCATTGCCGTTCCGGTTCCAAAAAACGGAAGGAAATCCAGAAACGCGATAAGGAATGCGATCAATGCAAAATAATTGATCTTTAAGAGCGCCAATCCCATCATGAGGATCAGGAACACAACTCCCATGATCTTGAACTGTGCTTTAAAATATCCTCCTACCGCATACCGCAGATTGTCCATCACCAGCGTCATCCGTTTTACAATGGCCTGCGGCATCACCTTTTTGGCCCAGCTCAGGACCTCATCCCGTTCCACTGTGAAAAAATAAGCAGAGATCACCGATACCAGTACCGATACCAGGAAGAACGGCAGACGCATCGCCAGGTTTCCTGCCGCAGTCACCGTAGGCTCCCCAATCTTCGAGATCAGCTTCCCCATATATTCGTTCAGGTTCGACATCATGGTCTGAAAACCACTCCTCACCTCTTCTGGAAGCCGCGCGAACAGTCCGGACATGGACCGGCCGATCTGCGTAAGCCCGCTGGCAAGCTGGTCATACAGATCCGGTATATTTTTCAGTAAATCACCGACCTCCGTCACGAGCCTGCTGACCGCAAGATAGATCACCAGGACAATCAGACCGATGACCAGTACCACAATCAGAGCCGACCCGAGCTTCTTCACGATTTTAAAATGCTTTTCCAGCCAGTTGACTACCGGTGCGGCAATCGCCGAAATACACCATCCGATCACGAATGGCATAAAGAATACGATTGCCTTCACTCCTATGATGATAAATGCGGCGGTCGCCAGAAGGCTGAATACCAGGCTTACCGCCACCTGCCAGTATGGACGCCTATTTTCCATAAACTATACACCTCTGTCCTGCATTTCATCCGGATTTCTCTGCCCGGACCGTTTCTTTACAATATTTCACCGAATCTTCTCTTACTCCGCTTCTTCCTGATCCAGAAAAGATTCTATGACTTCCCAGATTTCTTCCCGCCCCTGCTTTGTGACGGACGAAAACGCGATCACCTTTGTTCCCGGGACCAGCTGCAGCCCTTCTTTGACCACTTTGATCTGCTTCTGCACCTGGCTGCGTTTCAGTTTGTCCAGCTTAGTCAGGATCATGATCGGCTGAAAGCCTTTATCCAATATCCACTCATACATCATCCTGTCATTTGCGGAAGGTACATGCCGGATATCGATCAGAAGAAAAACTGCCTTCAGCCTGGCAGAATCGTGGAGATAGCGTTCCACCAGCTTTCCCCACTGCGCCTTTTCCTTCTCGGAAACCTTGGCATAGCCATATCCGGGAAGATCCACCAGATACAGCGCTTCATTGATATTGTAAAAATTGATGGTCTGAGTCTTCCCCGGTGTTGCTGAGATCCGTGCATAGGACTTCCGGTTCATCAACGCATTGATCAGGGAAGACTTCCCTACGTTGGATTTTCCTGCGAAGGCCACTTCCAGCTTCTCATTCTCTGGAAGCCGGCTGGTGATTCCGCATACGGTTTCCAAGTTCACATTTCTGATTACCATATGTTTCTCCTGTCTTTTATTGTGTTACTTATTTTACGGCACAAGCGCCCGTTCCAGGACTTCATCCATATGCTCTACCGGGATGATCTCCAGCCCTTTTGTAATCTCTGCGGATAGTTCCTCCACATCCACCTTGTTCTTTTTGGGGATCAATACCGTCTTGATCCCCGCGTTTTTAGCCGCCAGAAGTTTTTCCTTCAAACCGCCGATTGGCAGCACCCGGCCCCGGAGCGTCACCTCCCCTGTCATCGCAAGATCTGCCCGCACCTTCCTGCCTGTGACTGCGGAAAGCATGGCCGTAGACATTGTAATCCCGGCGGACGGTCCGTCCTTTGGAACCGCCCCCTCCGGAATATGTACATGGATATCATGCTTTTCGAAAAAGTCCTCCGGAATCTCATAACGGCTGCTGATCGAACGGATATAGCTGATCCCGGTCCGGGCGGATTCCTTCATCACGTCTCCAAGCTGCCCGGTCAGCATGAGCTCGCCTTTTCCCGGCATGATATTCACTTCAATCTGGAGTGTATCTCCGCCCACGCTCGTCCATGCAAGTCCCCGGACGATCCCTACCTCATCCGAATCATTCGCCATCTGATAGGAATATTTCTCTTTCCCCAGATATTTCTGGATATTTTTTTCCGTAACGGAAATCTTTTTCTTATCCTTTGTCAGTATTTCCTTTGCGGACTTCCGGCATACATTTCCAATCTCCCGCTCCAGCTGCCGGACCCCGGCCTCCTTCGTATAATTCTTTGCCATTTTCCAGATGGCCTGCCTGCTGAATGTCAGCATATCTGATGTCAGCCCATGCTTCTCCAGCTGCTTCGGAATCAGATGCTCCGCTGCGATATGGAGTTTTTCATTTTCCGTATAGCTGCTCACCTCTACCACTTCCATACGGTCCAAAAGAGGCCGCGGAATGGTCTGCAGCGTATTGGCCGTAGCCACGAAGAGTACCTCAGACAGATCCAGCGGCACTTCCAGGTAATGATCCCGGAATTTACTGTTCTGTTCACTGTCCAGCACCTCCAGAAGGGCAGAGAAGGTATCTCCCTTATAGTCTGTACTGATTTTATCAATTTCATCCAAAAGAAGGAGCGGATTTTTCACACCTGCCATGCGGATACCGTTTGCGATCCTCCCCGGCATGGCTCCCACATAAGTCTTCCGATGTCCGCGGATCTCGGCCTCATCCCTCACCCCGCCCAGCGAAATCCGTACATAAGGCTTTTTCAATGCCCGCGCCAGAGACTTTGCAATGGACGTCTTACCGGTTCCAGGAGGGCCTGCCAGACAGAGGATAGGGCTTTCCCCTTTTTTCGTCAGTGTCCTCACCGCAAGAAATTCCAGCACCCGCTCCTTGACCTGTTCCAGTCCGTAGTGATCCTCCTCCAGCACCTGCTCCGCAAATGCTAGGTCAGAGCTGTCCTTTGCCGCCTTGTTCCATGGCATCTCCAGGATCGTCTCGATATAAGTGCGGAGCACGCCGCTCTCCGCCGGACTGTTCAGGGAGCTTTTAAACCGGCTGATCTCCTTTGCCAGCTTGTCCTTCACTTCCCTGGGCGCTTTCAGCTTTTTGGCCGCCTGCTCAAATTCTTCTGCATCGGACAATGTGGTGTCATCGCCCAACTCCTCCCGGATCAGCTTTAACTGTTCCCTTAAGATATATTCCCGCTGGTGCTTGTCTACCCGTTCTTTGACCTTGGCCCGGATATCATCTTTGATATCTATGATCTGAACTTCGTTGACCAGCTTAAAAGCCAGCATCTCATACCGCTTCCAGAAATCTGTCTGATTCAGGATCTCCTGCTGATCCACATAATACAGCGGAATATTTGCGGATATCTCATCTACAAGCTCCTTCAGATCGCTGATCTCCAGGATCCGCCCGACCCCTTCCTTGGACATCTTCCCATTTTTCGCGGCATAATCCACGAAAATGTCTTTCAGACCGCGTATCATAGCCTGTCCATTCAGATCCGCCGGCGATTGGAAATCCGACTCATCCAAAATCTCCACTTCTGCCCGCAGATACGGGGTCTCGTATTCTATACTTTTCAGGATTCCTCTCGCCTCTCCTGCCACCAAGACACGAAGGATCTTCTTAGGCAGCTTGATGATCTGTCTGACCGAAGCCACTGTACCTACCTCATACATATCCTTCGGGCCCGGATTTTCCACATCCTGTTCTCTCTGCAGTACGAGAAAGATCTTCTGATCCTCCACCATGGCCTCCTGCACCGCGGCGACCGACTGTTCCCGGCTGATATCGAAATGCACCACCATCTCCGGCATGATCGTCATTCCCCTCAGTGCGACCATCGGGAGGCTTTTGATTTCACTCTTCATGTATCGCTTCTCCTATTTGTAATCAATTTCCGTATCCTATGCACATCATAATACGTTTTTCTGTCAAATTCAATATGGAAAAGGCAGGTACCTGGTCCGCCCATAATACCCGCCCTCTGTATTTTATTTTCCGCCCCCGGAAAAATCCTTAACTTCATCGGGCGAACTGCGCCCGTTCCGAAAAAACATGCCTGACAGGATGTCCTTTGGAGATAATCTTAGAATATACTATGCACTCTGGGATGTCAAAAATGACCTGCGTTCCTCTCCGTCACATTCATATAAGGGCTGCCCGGTCCCCTTCACCACATCCTTCGTGATCCTGCATTCCTTGATCGTCTCATCCGACGGCACGCGGAACATGGTATCCATCATGATACCCTCCATGATCGCTCGCAGTCCTCTGGCGCCGGTCTTTCTTGCAAGTGTCGTCTCTGCAATGGCAGTCAATGCGTCCCTGTCAAATACAAGGCGCACACCGTCCAGTTCCAAAAGCTTCTGATACTGCTTCACAATAGCGCTCTTCGGCTCGGTCAGTATCCGGATCAGTGCCTTTTTATCTAGCATCTCCAGAGATACCGTAACCGGAAGACGGCCCACAAGCTCCGGAATCAGGCCGAATTTTACCAGATCCTGAGGAAGCACTTCCCTCAGCAGCACGTCTACATTGTACTCATGCTGGGTGGTGATCTCCGCGTTAAAGCCGATGGACTTCCTGTCCAGCCGGGTCTCGATGATCTTATCAATCCCCTCGAACGCCCCGCCGCAGATAAACAGGATGTTAGTCGTATCAATCTGGATCAGTTCCTGATGGGGATGCTTTCTTCCTCCCTGGGGCGGAACCGATGCAATAGTCCCCTCTATAATCTTCAAAAGCGCCTGCTGCACGCCTTCCCCGGATACATCGCGGGTGATCGACGGATTCTCTGACTTTCTTGTGATCTTGTCAATCTCATCAATATAAATGATACCATGCTCCGCACGCTCGATATCTCCGTCCGCAGCCTGGATCACCTTCAAAAGGATGTTCTCCACATCCTCTCCTACATATCCCGCTTCTGTCAGAGCCGTAGCGTCTGCAATGGCAAAGGGAACATTAAGTATCTTTGCAAGTGTCTGTGCAAGAAGGGTCTTCCCGCATCCTGTCGGTCCCAGCATCAGGATATTGCTCTTCTGCAGCTCCACACCCAGATCCTGCTCTGCCAGAATCCTCTTGTAATGGTTATACACCGCAACCGAAAGCACTTTTTTCGCTTCTTCCTGTCCGATCACATAATCATCCAGAAATGCCTTCATCTCTTCCGGTGTGAGCAGATTGATGTCAGCAAACGGATTTCTCTCATCGTATTCCAGCTCTTCTTCAATAATCTCGGAACAGACATCCACACATTCATCACAGATGTAGGCTCCGTTCGGTCCCGCGATCAGCTTACGGACCTGATTCTGCGATTTATTGCAGAAGGAACATCTTACAATCTCATCCATTACTTTTCCTGCCATTTTTACTTTCACCTCATATTATAATTGGGTATACACAGCTGTCCGGCTCCCTGCAGAGAAAGCCGAACAGTCACACGCATTCTGATTCATCCGGCCCCCGTGAATCCTGCCGGACTGCTTTTTATTCCCGCGAAGCAACAAGCCAAGTATCTATGCTTGCATGGATATTTGGCGACTGCCGCGAGGGTCAAAGACCCCGCAGCTTGCTGCGCTAGAATTTTGATGCCCCGTCAGCTTGCTGCGGGGTCTTTGACTTTTCAGTGCTTCGCAATGACCTCGTCTACCAGTCCATAATCCTTTGCTTCCTGGGCAGACATAAAGTTATCCCTCTCCGTATCCACCTGGATGACCTCAAGGGACTGCCCTGTATTGGCCGCCAGAATCTCATTCAATCTCTTTCTGGTACGCAGAATATGTTCTGCTGCAATCTGGATCTCGGTCGCCTGTCCTCTGGCTCCGCCGGACGGCTGATGGATCATGATCTCCGCATTGGGCAGGGCAAACCGTTTGCCCTTGGCTCCGCCGGAGAGCAGGAAGGATCCCATGCTGGCCGCCATACCGATGCATACGGTAGACACGTCGCACTTGATATACTGCATCGTATCGTAGATTGCAAGTCCTGCGGTCACAGAACCGCCAGGGCTGTTGATATAGAGCTGGATATCCTTGTTAGGATCATCCGCTTCCAGAAACAAAAGCTGGGCAACTACGATGTTCGCCGACACGTCACTTACTTCCTCTCCCAGAAAGATGATCCGGTCCTTTAATAATCTGGAATAAATATCGTAAGAGCGTTCCCCCCGGCTTGTCTGTTCAATGACATAAGGTACTAAACTCATTTAAAATTCTCCTTCTTTCTATACTGCCGCACGCACACAGCGGCTAATTCGGGCGCGCCTGGGCGTACTTCTATATTATTCTTCCACTGCCGCATCCGCGATCAGGGTGATCGCATCCTGTACCGCGATGCTTTCCTTCATCTCTTCGATCCGCTTCTCACCCATATACTCTCTGAAGCTTTCCGGGTCTCTGCCGTATGTCTCTGCCATCTTCTTCAGTTCTTCTTCCAGCCGTTCCTCGGACACAACGATATTCTCAGCCTTTGCAACTGCTTCCAGCACTAGCCTTGTACGGATGGTCTTCAGCGCCTGAGCTTCCAGATCCTGTTTCATCCGCTCTTCTGTCAACCCTGTCATCCGGAAGTACATCTCTTTTGTCATGCCCTGCATCTGGAGACGGTAGCCCATATCATCCTCCATCTGCCGTACCTGCAGGTCGATCATCGGCTGCGGGATATCCATCTCGGCATTCTCCGCCGCCTGGTCCACTGCCTGATCCTCAATCTTCTCCCGTGCCTCAGCCTGCTTCCGGTCTGTCAGCTTCTTCTCTACTTCCTGTCTGTACTCTTCCAGAGTCTCGCACTCGGAGACATCAGATGCAAATTCATCGTCCAGCTCCGGCAGTTCCTTTTCCTTGATCGTGTTTACCACGCATTTGAAGAGTGCATCTTTTCCTGCCAGTGTTTTCTCGTGGTAATCTTCCGGGAACTTCACATTCACTTCCACTTCCTGGTCAATCTCCGCGCCGATCAGCTGATCTTCAAATCCCGGGATAAATGCGCCGGAGCCGATGGTCAGCGGATAATCTGTCCCCTTGCCACCCTGGAATGCTTCCCCGTCTACGAATCCTTCGAAGTCCAGCGTGATCATATCATCCTTCGCCACGCTCCGGTCTGTCACTTCTACAGTTCTTCCGTTGCGCTCACGCTCCCTCTGAATCTCTGCGTCTACATCCTCCGGAGTCACTTCCACAGGAACCCTATCTACCTTGAGTCCTTTGTATTCTCCCAGTGTTACTTCCGGCTTTACCGCCACTTCCGCTGTAAAGATAAAGGGCTTTCCCTTCTCCATCTGTACCACGTCTACCTCAGGCTGGGACACAATATCTAGCTCACACTCGTCATAAGCGTTGCTGTAAGCAGTGGGGATCATACGGTTGATGGCATCATCGTAAAAAATCTCCACTCCGTACATCTTCTCCAGCATCTGGCGCGGCACCTTTCCTTTACGGAATCCCGGGACAGAAATCTTCCCGCGCTGCTTCAGATATGCAGCCTGAATCGCCTTCTCCACTTCCTCAGCGGCAACCTCGATCGTAAGCTTTGCCATATTATGCTCTAACTTTTCTACCTGTAGACTCATTTTCATTTCCTCCTTGACTTTGCATATACCCGGCCGTATGCAGGCCAATCTATATCATTCTTCTATTCGCATTTTCCGTTCACACTCCATGGGTGTTCACAGTCATTAAACAAGTATAGCATAAGAGTTCCCTGATTTCCAGCACTTTTTACAGGAAATAACCTCTATTTAATCGCGGTAAATAATGGAACAGCTGATTTCTTCCGCCTTTTCCTCTCCGCACAGCAATGCGGTCAGCTTCAATGCAAACGGAATGGCGGTTCCCATCCCCCGGCTGGTGATGATATGTCCGTCCACACAGACCTGATCCCGGACTACCTCTGCGCCCTCCAGCTTTTCTTCAAAAGTCGGATAGCAGCAGGCCTTCCGCCCTTTCAGAAAGCCAAGTCTGCCGAATACACTGGGTGCCGCACAGATTGCCGCAATATAACTGCCTTTTTCATGATATGCCCGGAGCAGCTCCTGCAGTCCTCTGTGATTCATCAGATTCCGCGTTCCGGGCATTCCCCCAGGAAGCACCAGCATCTCTGTGTCTGAAAAATCCATTTCTTCGAACAGGCAGTCCGCCTGCACATCAATCTGATGTGAGCCGTGAATGGTTTTCTCTCCTGTGATGGACACCATATGCACCTGGACTCCTGCCCTGCGCAGGATATCCACAACGGTAAGTCCCTCGATCTCTTCAAATCCGTCTGCCAGAAATACACTGATCTGTTTCATGCTCTGTCCATGCTCCTTTTCTCGACCATTACTAAATTCCCAATATTTCCTTTACCATATCTTTCATCTTGTCTGCATCGCACTCTCTTGTGTGAAGGATCTGTGCGCTGCGGATTTCCTCGATAGCATGTGGAACCGGCGTTCCGGAAACTTTTTCCAGCTCATCGATCAACGCAAATTCCTCCATGCTGCCGTATTTCTCATCGATAGCAGTCATCACGCTCTTTACAAACTTGTAAGGACTTGCGGTGGATGCCACAAGGTTTTTCGTCCGGTCTTTGCTTTGCTCCCGGTAGTTCCTGCAAACATGGGCCGCTACTGCCGTATGCGTATCCATCACATATCCTGTGGACTGGTAAGTATCCCGTATGGCTGCCCGGGTCTCTTCCTCCGTAGCAAAGCCTCCCACAAAATCCGAAAGCCGCAATTTCATTTCTTCCGTGATCTCATATCTCCCCTCGGACTTCAGCGCTTTCATCAATTCTTCGTTCTTCCCGACATCCTCTCCGGCGATCGTATAGATCAGACGTTCCAGGTTGCTGGAGATCAAAATGTCCATAGATGGGGAGGATGTCAGCACAAATTCCCGGTTCTTGTCATACGTTCCTGTCTGGAAGAAATCAAACAGAACTTTATTCTCATTGGACGCACAGATCAGCTTTGCAATCGGCACGCCCATCTGCTTCGCATAATACGCAGCCAGGATATTGCCGAAGTTTCCGGTCGGAACCGTCACATTGACTGTCTCGTCCGGACCGATCTCTTCGTTTTTCAGAAGCTTTGCGTAAGCATATACATAATAGACAACCTGGGGAACGAGCCGCCCGATGTTGATGGAATTTGCAGAGGAAAACTGGAATCCCTTTTCCGCCAGTTCCTTCTCCAGTTCCTTGTCCTCAAACAGCGCCTTCACACCGGCCTGCGCATTGTCAAAGTTTCCGTGGATGGCAATAACAGCCGTATTGTCCCCTTTTTGGGTCACCATCTGAAGCTCCTGGACCCGGCTCACCCCATTTTTCGGATAGAACACGATGATTCTTGTCCCCGGCACATCCGCAAACCCGGCCAGTGCCGCCTTTCCCGTGTCGCCGGAGGTCGCCGTCAGGATGATGATCTCGTGTGTCACATGGTTCTTTCTTGCCGATGTGGTCAGCAGATGGGGCAGGATAGAAAGCGCCATGTCCTTAAACGCGATCGTTGCCCCATGGAACAGCTCAAGATGATAGGTATCCCCTACCTTCACCAATGGAGCGATGACTTCTGTGTCAAATTTGGAATCATAGGCACATGCAATACAGTGCTTTAACTCTTCCTCCGTAAAGTCTGTCAGGAACTGCTTCATAACAGCATAAGCAGTTTCCTGGTAAGACATGTCTTTCAATTCCTCCATTGTGACATCCAGCTTCGGCACGGAAACCGGAACGAATAATCCGCCGTCCGGAGCGAGCCCTTTCAGTATCGCCTCGGAAGCCGTAACCGTATGCTGTGCATCCCGTGTGCTTTTATATAGTAGATTCATCTCTTCCACCCTTTTCTTTTTCTATTTTTTTCGCCTTTTTTCCATTGATGCAGCTATCGGACCTAGTGGGATGCCCTTTGGGTATACTTTACCAGCCCGCCTGCGGCGATCAGCTTCTGCATAAATTCCGGAAACGGCTGTCCCTGAAATTCGGTGCCTTTTGTGCGGTTGTAGATCTTTCCGCTGTCAAAATCCACTTCCACCTCGTCTCCTGCCTCGATCCCTCTTGCCGCTTCCGGACATTCGATGATCGGCAGTCCGATATTGATCGCATTTCTATAGAAGATACGCGCAAATGTCTCCGCGATCACACAGCTCACTCCCGCTGTTTTGAGGCAGAGCGGCGCGTGTTCTCTGGAAGAGCCGCAGCCGAAGTTCTTATTTGCCACGATCAGATCTCCCGGCTGTACCTTGTGCACAAATTCGGGGTCTATATCCACCATCGCATGGCTCGCCAGCTCCTGTGCGTCAAAGGAATTGAGGTATCTTGCCGGAATGATCACATCCGTATCTACATTATCTCCATATTTAAAAACGTGTCCCAATGCTTTCATGACTTGTCACCCACTTTCTCCGGATTTGCGATGCATCCTGCGATCGCGCTGGCTGCCGCCACTTCCGGGGAAGCCAGATAGATGAGGGAATCCACGTGTCCCATCCGTCCCACAAAATTGCGGTTCGTCGTAGAAACGCACTTCTCCCCTGCTGCCATTACGCCCATATGTCCGCCCATGCAGGGACCGCAGCTCGGCGTATTCACCGCACAGCCCGCATCTATAAAGATATCTACCAGGCCTTCTGCGATACACTGCTTATAAATCTTCTGAGTCGCCGGCACTACCATCACCCGGACATCCGGATGTACGGTATGTCCTTTCAGGATAGCCGCGGCCTTCCGCATATCCTCCATACGCCCGTTGGTACAGGAACCGATCACCACCTGGTCGATCCAGATAGGTTCCATCGCCTCCACCTCGTCGATGGTCTTTGCATTGCCGGGAAGATGCGGAAATGCAACGGTGGGACGCACCTCGTCCAGATGGATCTCCACCACCTCGTCATACTCCGCGTCCTCGTCTGCCGCATAGATCTTATACTCCTTTTTGGAGTGCTCTTTGATATAAGCCTCCGCCTGCTCGTCTACGGGGAAGATCCCATTCTTGGCCCCTGCCTCAATGGCCATATTGGCCATGGTAAAGCGGTCGTCCATGGACAGGCTGGCAATGCCGTCCCCCGTAAACTCCATGGACTTATACAGCGCGCCGTCCACACCGATCTTACCTATGATATGGATGATGATATCCTTGCCGCTGACATAGGGGCCCGGCTTCCCGGTCAGTACAAACCGGATGGCCGAGGGCACCTTGAACCACAGTTCCCCGGTCGCCATTCCGGTTGCAATATCGGTTGTCCCCACGCCGGTAGAAAATGCTCCCAACGCCCCGTATGTACAGGTGTGGGAATCCGCTCCGATGATGCACTCCCCGGCAGTGACTACCCCTGCCTCGGGCAGAATGGCATGCTCGACTCCAGACTTTCCCTGCTCAAAGAACCAGCTTAAGCCCTGCTCCTTTGCAAACTCCCGGATTGCTTTTGAATTTTCAGCCGACTTGATATCCTTATTTGGTGTAAAATGATCCGGAACCAGGACCACCTTGTCTTTATCATATACTTTATCTGCCATTTCTCTGAAAATAGGCAGCGCCATCGGACCGGTGATGTCATTTGCCATGACTACATCCAGCTTCGCTTCAATCAGCTGACCGGCCGAGACAGAATCCAGTCCCGCATGAGCGGCCAGTATCTTCTGCGTCATTGTCATTCCCATTGTGACAACCTCCTTCAAATTTGCTTTCTGCGGATCTGTTCTGAACAGTCGCTTTCTGTCTGCTATTCTAACACACAATATCAGGAAAGAAAAGAAGAAGTTTCTTTGTCTCAGGAAGGAGCATGATGAAAAAGATGGGTTTCTTATATAAAATCGATAAGTCCTGACACGCCCTCGATGGGATATCTAATATCAGCCTATTTTTTTCCTGGCTGCGGTAATCAGAACGGCCAGTGATAAAATGAGAAGGAGGACTGGAAACAGGATGTTTGCGGCATCTCCGGTCTTGACGGATTTTGCTGGTTCAGAATGAGGCGCAGGCTCTTCCGGCTGTTCTTCCGAAGGATTCTCGGTCATGTTGATCCGGACGGTCTGGGACTCGTCGTTGATGTCCTCGTGGGAGGCCAGTATCGCTCCGTTTATATAGAGTTTCTCGAACACTACAGCTTCTGTATTTTTGAGGGACGCCGCCTGAAAGGTAAATTCCACTTCAGCGGTTCCTTCTTCTTTTTCCGGGATAAAGGTGGTTTCGGCTTTGATTTCGTTTTCTTCGATCAGAATGGGGCTGCCTGTCGACTTGTCCATCAGGATGCCCTTTAGCTTATATTCCTCTCCGGGAATCAGATTTTTATAGGAGACCTTGTCTACGATGCTAATCTCGTTTTCAGCGATGATCTTCTGGCTGCCGGTTTGTTTTTCTGCGGCCCGGGTTTTGAGTTCCGGGAAATAGAGCGTCTGCTCTTCGTAATGAATATCTTTGTGGGCGGCGACTTCTTCGCCTTCTTTCGTTATACTCTCAAAGGCCACAGCGGTTTTTCCTGCAAGACGGGACGCATTAAACTCGAATGTTACGTCTACGGTTCCGGAATCAGATTCCGGAGTGAAGGTCGTTTCCCCCTTGATCCTTTCTCCGTATTCCCAAAGTACCTCCTCTGTTTTCTGATCCATCAGGGTTCCTTCTACCGTATATTCCTGTCCCGGGATCAGATTGGAATAAAAGACTGTATCCACAACCACCGCGTTTTCCGCCAGCTGGGCACTGCGGCTGTTGGTCTTGACGTCTCTGGCAGAGGTCCTCACTTTTGGGAAATAGATGGTCTGTTCCTGACTGTCAATGTCCGCGTGAACCGCATATACTTTGTTGCTTTTCTCCAGCGTCTCAAAAGCGACCAGTGTTTTTCCCTCCAGATTGGAACCGTCAAATTGAAAGCTCACCTCTGTCTTTCCGTCTTTTTCCTTTGGGGTAAATTTTACTTCTGCTGTCACATCTGCACCGCCCGCATCCTGAGCTGTCATCCCCGTTTCCTTGTCTATCAGTTTTCCGCGGAGTATGTATTCCTGTCCTGGTTTCAGATTTTGGTAGGAAATCGTGTCAATAATCGAGACCCTTTCTGCCGCCACGGCCGTATTTGTCCCTGTCGCCTCGTCCAGCGCCTTTGTTTCGATGCCCGGAAAATGGATGGTCTGTCCTTCGTCACTGATATCTTTATGTTCTGCGATCTTTTTCTCCTTTTCATACAGTTCCTCGTATAAAACGATATCCCTGCCGTGCAGCCCGGATGCGTCAAAGGTACACTCCACCTCTGTCATACCTGACGGTGCTGCCGCGTTAAATATCTGTTCTGCGGTGACCGGATTTCCTTCCTGATCCGCAACAGGCTTCTGGGTTTTCTTGTCCATGACCGTACATTTCAGAATGTATTCCTGCTTTTCCTTTAATCCGCTGTAAAGCACGGAATCGATGATCGTAACAGGACCGGTCTGTGCATAATGGTTTCCGGTAGCTTCGTTTCTGGCACTGGTGGAGATAGCCGGATCAGCTTCGGTCAGATCTTTATTTTCCAGATTTCCCAGGTTGACAGTCACGTTGTCTTTGTAAATGACCAGGGGAATTTCCAGCATTTCTTTTCCCTCGTTTGCCCTGGTTGGAAGTTCTTCCAGAATATAGGTATCAAAAGGGAGCGCTCCCAGATCGTCGTCCACAGGCGCATGGCCGCCTTCCCCGTCCAGGCCGAACCAGAGTCCGTCCTCCTTTCCTCCCTGATTGGTGTTCCTGGTATGCGGATTCCAACTTGATTCAGAGGAATAGTACCCATTCTCGTCCGTCGTGATCCGATGGGATTCCCCTGTTGTCGTACTTGTCAGGCTGAACTGAACATCGGGCATCACCTTCTGTGTTCCGGAATCGATCTTACGCAGTTCAAAGTCTCCCCGCTTCACCCGGTTCTGGATGGAATGACCTGCATCAGTCAGGTCTGCGACATCGCCGTTCTTTGTGATCACAAATTCTCTGCTGAGTATTCCCTTCTCAAGATATCCAGCGGGCGCGCCTGTCTCAATAACCCGGTATTTTCCATAAGGGAGCAGATGCTGCGCCGTCTGCGCAATTCCGGTTTCATCCGTCTTGATCACAGCGGCCGCCTCATTCCGCGCATAAGCTTTTCCGTCCACGACCACAGTATATTCGTTCAGATTTACAACCGAAAATACCGCATTTTCCAGAGATGCGCCGCCCTGGGGCACTGCTATCTCCGTGTCAAAATCACGCTTCCTGATCTTTACACCGCCGCGGATCACCCGGTTATACACCGCATATCTGTTTCCGCCCTGCAGAGCCGCTTTACTGCCTGTCTGACGGATCTGTGCAGCATATACGCCGGTTATTTTTTCTGCACTTCCTTCCGCCTGCAGATATGCACCCTCCAGCAGATACCCTTCGGGCGCCTTTGTCTCCTCTACTGTGATGGTCCCAAGAGGCAGCACCGGGACTCCGTTCATCACAAAAAAATCATCGCCTGAAGCTTTATATTCCTCACGAAGTAGCGCCTGATATTTCATGGCATTGTCCGTTCCGTCCGGCACTGCTCTGGTCTCCAGCACCCAGGTTCTGTCCGGTGTCTGAGGCAGATTTTCCTTTTCATAAAATCCGCTGTAGTATCTCACCGTAAACTGTGCGCCTGCAAGAGACGCTCCATTCTGCGGCATGCCGTCCCCGAACTCCTGGTCCCGTTTGACCAGTTCCAGCCCTGCCGGATCATTGACTGGCGTGTCGCTTACATCCAGCTGTGTACTCTCTCCGGCTTTCACATGAATCGTATATACCCGGGTGTTCTTCTGATAGCCAGACGGGGCCGCAGTCTCTTTTACCCAGTAGTCTCCCTCTGACAGTTCCAGGGCATCACTCTCTCCGGAATCTCTGATCACCGCCCTGGCTGACAAGGTTGTACAGGATGCATCTGCATAGATTCCATATTCCGCATTACTCAAGGAATAGCACGGATTCCCATCAGTAATGCCGGGATGCGAAGAGCTCTTACGCAATTTTACCGTGCCATTTGCAGGGCCTTCGTATTCCAGCCATACAATATCCTGAGCATCATTATAAGCCACATATGCTTTATACTCCCGGAATACTGACATGGACGCCCTGCCGCTGTTCATCTGTTCATTCAGAGCGCTCCGCATGGCCTGGATCTGCACGTCTGTCAATCCGTCTGTTTCACCGGTATATTCGATTCCGATCATTGCATGGATATAAGGATATGGGTTAGCCGTTCCGCCGAACAGGGCTGAAGCTTCTCCTGCCCATGGACCGTCCTGCCCAAACATCAACGCCATTTTTATCCTGTCATTATTCAGTTCGGAAATCTGGTAGCGCCCGGCCGGGGTCGGTTTATTGGGCTGTGCACAATACCCCATATAATGTCCTTTCTCTGTCACTACATAAAATTCTGTTGTACTCCAGTTTCCATAGCTGTGGGCGGTTCCAGGAGTGATCGTACAGTCGGATCCAGCCGCCGAGCGCATCAGCCTGCCGTTTCCGCCGACCACATAAGCCGTACCATAATCCCCGGTCACCAGTCTTCCGGCCGGGACCCTGCCGAAAGCAGAATCCTCCCCGGATTCTTCAGCTGCATCCAAATCTGCCTCTCCCGTCTGATCCGGGATATTTTTTTCGTCTCTGCTTTCTCCCCCGGATGAATCCGAAGGATGATCAAAAGGCACTTTTTCCTCCTGTGTTCCCGGCATTTCTTGTTGTCCGTCCGCTTCTTGTTGTGGTGTTATTGTTGTTTCTTCTGATATATTTTGTTTTTCTTGTTCATTTGCTTCTCCTTCTGTTTTTGGTAATTTCTCTGACATTGAACCTTCCGCTTCTGCCAAAGCCTGGTTTTCCATTCTTTCTTCCGCCCGCACGGAAGCCACGCTTGCCGAGGCCATACAGCTAAAGATCAGCAGAAAGGCCGCCGCTGTACGCAGCATACCCGGCATGTTGTAAAAAAATCTTTTCATTCGTTTTTCTCCTCCATAAAAATACAGACAATACACTGCTGTCTGGAATGCCTGTACGGAAAAGCGCCACTAAAAAGAAGACCTCCTTTCTGCAAAAATGTGAATAAACTACATAGCTATGTCCTCGCTTTTGGATAATGGGATGATGCTCCCTGTGAAAAAAGAAATGTCCTAAGACGAGTAATTTGATAATAAACGATAAGCCGGAATTTGTCAATGCAATATAAAAAATTCGTTACAGGTCACACTTGACCAGGCGTGACCTGTAACGAATCAATCAATGTTTTTTCTCTATATACTTTTTCGCCGTCAGCGCCTCCGCGCACAGCACTGCGCCGCCTGCCGCACCGCGGACGGTATTATGGGAAAGTCCGATAAATTTAAAATCAAACATGCTGTCTTCCCGCAGACGTCCGATGGACACTCCCATCCCGTTCTCATAATCCACATCCAGCTTCACCTGGGGACGGTTGTCCTCCTCCTGGTAGCGGATAAACTGCCTGGGCGCGCTGGGAAGCTCTGCCTCCTGCGGAAAGCCTTTGAAATTCACCAGCTTCTCGATGAGCTGCTCCTTTGTTGGCTTTTTCTCAAAGTTTACAAATACCGCCGCCGTGTGGCCGTTCAGTACCGGCACACGGATGCACTGGCAGGTGATCTTCGGGGATTCTGCCTTGACGATCTGTCCGTCCTCTACTCTGCCCAGGATCCTCAAAGGTTCCTGCTCGCTCTTCTCCTCTTCCCCGCCGATATAGGGAATCACATTTTCAACCATTTCCGGCCAGTCCTTAAAAGTCTTGCCTGCGCCGGAGATTGCCTGGTACGTGGTCGCCACCACTTCCTTCGGTCCAAATTCCTTCCATGCGGCAAGGCAGGGCGCATAGCTCTGAATCGAGCAGTTTGGCTTTACAGCGATAAATCCGCGGGTAGTGCCGAGACGTTTTTTCTGGTCTGCGATCACATCAAAATGCTCTACGTTGATCTCTGGAACCACCATAGGCACGTCTGGAGTCCAGCGGTGCGCGCTGTTGTTGGATACTACCGGGGTCTCGGTCTTTGCATATGCTTCCTCGATGGCCTTGATCTCATCCTTCGACATATCCACCGCGCTGAATACAAAATCCACCGTAGAAGCAACCTTTTCCACTTCATTCACATTCAGTACAACTAACTTCTTCACTGCTTCCGGCATGGGAGTGTCCATTTTCCACCTGTCTCCTACCGCTTCTTCGTAGGTCTTTCCGGCAGAGCGGGGACTTGCCGCAACTGTCACCACCTCAAACCATGGATGATTCTCCAAGAGGGAGATAAACCTCTGGCCTACCATGCCTGTCGCTCCTAATATACCAACCTTTAACTTCTGTTCCATCCTGATCCTCTCCTTTATCCTTTAAATATCAATTCCTGCCTGACAGCCATCCTTTGATCAAATCTGCCCATTTCTGTACAGAAACTTTCATGCACTCAAATACACCTTTTCCGATGCGAACGTTATTTCTCGATCAGTCCAGTCATTTTCCTTGTAAAAACGGTTCCCCGGCCAGATACGCCTCTTCCTGCGCGATCACCTGTTCCATGGCCGCCTTCCCCGGCGCGCCGATGGTATTGCGCATCTCCACGCAGGTCTTCATGCTGACCGCCTCATAGATATCTTCTTCAAATACCGGCGAAATATTTTTGTATTCTTCCAATGTCAGATCATCCAGCGCCTTTCCCTTTTCGATACAGTACAGCACCAGCTGTCCCACGATCCCATGTGCATCCCGGAAGGGCACGCCGTGGTTCACCAGGTAGTCCGCCGCATCTGTAGCATTGGTAAATCCGTGCTTCGCACTGTCCGTCATCCGGTCTTTCAAAAATCTCATAGTTGCCAGCATTCCGGTAAACAATACAAGACACCCTTTTGTCGTATCCATAGCGTCAAAGACCAGCTCTTTGTCCTCCTGCATATCTTTGTTATATGCCAGCGGAATTCCCTTCATCGTAGTCAGCAGCGACATCAGCGCACCGTATACCCGTCCCGTCTTTCCCCGGACAAGCTCGGCGATATCCGGATTCTTTTTCTGGGGCATGATACTGCTCCCGGTGCTATAGGCGTCGTCTAGCTCCACGAACTGATATTCATTGGAATTCCAGATGATCACTTCCTCGGAAAAGCGGCTCAGGTGCATCATCACGGTGGACATGGCGGACAGCAGCTCGATCAGATAATCCCGGTCTGACACAGAGTCCATGCTGTTTCGTGTAGGCCCGTCAAATTCTAAAAGCTCCGCCGTATTATCCCGGTCCAGCGGATAGGTGGTGCCTGCCAGCGCCCCGGCTCCCAGCGGGCAGGTGTTCATCCTGCGGTAAATGTCCTTCATCCGGGAGCGGTCCCGCCTGAACATTTCAAAATACGCCCCCAGATGATGCGCCAGCGTGACCGGCTGCGCCTTCTGCAGATGGGTAAATCCCGGCATGTAGGTTTCCGTATGCTCCTTCATCAAATTCAGGAGCGTCTCCAGAAGGCTTTTCAAAAGCCCGTCCAGCTCCAGGATCTCATCCCTTGTATATAACTTCATATCCAGAGCCACCTGGTCATTCCGGCTGCGTCCGGTGTGGAGCTTCTTCCCCACATCCCCGATCCGGTCGATCAGATTGGCCTCCACAAAACTGTGGATATCCTCATATTCCTCTGTGACCAAAAGCGTACCGTTCTCCACATCCTTACGGATGCCGTTGAGCCCTTCTATAATCTGGTCTCTCTCCTCTGCGGTCAGGATTCCCTGCCTGGCGAGCATCGTCACATGGGCGATGCTGCCCCGGATGTCCTGCGCGTAAAACCTCTTGTCAAATGAGATGGACGCGTTGAAATCGTATACCAGCTTGTCCGTCTCCTTCGTAAAACGACCGCCCCATAATTGTGCCATTCCTGTTCCCTCTCTTCTTAGTTCAAATTCACCCGCCCGCCGTCAGACAAATTCTCTCTAGTGTAATCCGATTTAAATACCTTTCTGTTTCATGCAGGATAAATTTTCATCTGCAAGGCGGCTGAATGAGGCGATGCCGGTAGCATCATCGATTGAAGCCAACGCCGCAGATGGAAATTCAGGCAAGTCATTTGGCGAAATATGGACGGTACACTAAGTACAGTTCGCAGCCGGCCCGGCCGTGAATTGCAGCAGTCTGTTTTTTGATCAACGGCTTTGAAACGGATAATTATCAATCATCGTATCATACATCAAGGCTCCTGTCTATAAGGAACTTCTTACAGTTTCACCCCTGGATTCCCCGATTTTCCAGTGAAAACTGACAACCGCAGTAGTCCTGGCGGTACAGCCCGTACTCCCCGGACAGCTCCACTGACCTCTGATATCCGTTTTTCTTCTTGAAATCCGACACCAGATAAGGCACCCCCATCTCCTTCCCCAGGGCGGTGCCGATCTCATTGAGCTTCTGCGCATTTTTCAACGGGCTGATGCTGAGGGTCGTGGTAAAATAATCGAATCCGCCTTCTTTTGCCTTTTCCGCCGCCTCCTTCAGACGCAGGGAATAGCAGCCAAAGCACCGCTCGCCTCCTTCTTTTGCCCGTTCCAGTCCGGAGGCCATATGGTAAAACCTTTCCTTATCGTAAATGCCTTCCATAAAGGAAATCGGATGGACCGTCTCTAATTTTCCGATCAGCATCTGCTGCTCCGCCGCCCTCTTGTAATATTCCTCTTCCGGATAAATGTTGGGATTGTAATAAAACACTGTGATCTCGAAATAATCGGAAAGATATTCCAGGACATAGCTGCTGCAGGGAGCACAGCAGCTGTGTAGCAGAAGGCGCGGAACTCTGCCCTCCTCCTGCAGAGCTTCCAGAATCTGATCCAGCTTTTTTTGATAATTTATTTTTTGTATCTGCATTGTTTCTCAAGCTCCATTCCCTGATCCCTGCGTATCTGCCCAGTCCTATTGCATGTATGTCGCAATCTTGTTCTAAACTGCGCAAATCTCTGTCAATTATAGCCCCTTTCCAGGCAGTTTTCAAGCCGTGCATCACAAAATTCAAATGCTTAAGGATACCCCGTTACAGTTCACGGCCGCAAACTGTAACGCATCCAGCCCATTGAAAAGTCGCCTGACGGCGAGGGGCTGGATGCCTGCAGCCGCTATTTTCTGCTTCTGCATATTTTCAACAGCAGGCCATAGACACGTCTGCTCCGCAGACTATACGCTGCTGCGCAGCTCCTGTCTCTGGCTTTTGGTCGTTCCGACCAATATCAATATGAAAAATTGTCCCTGCACAAGTAAACTTGCGCAGGGACAATTTTTCATATTGCTGCTGTTGCAGAATTTCTACATAACATTATACTTCTCCACCGTGTAGCTTAGGATATCGGTCAGGATATAGCTCTCATATATCTCAAAGGGCTTTTCCTGGTTCTCGTGCAGGCAGTAGGAGGTTGCGTGAATCCGCAGCAGCGGCTGTGCCTCCTGCAGTCCCAGGGTCTTTCGGATCTCTTCGTTTCCCGTGGTTGCGACGATGTTCTGCTTTACCCGGGAGATATTCAGTGCATAGAAGGATTTCAGGATATCGTATAAGGAGCATACGTTAAAATTGAAGGATTCCAGCTTGGGAAACATGGCTGCAGGCAGAGTGGAAGTATTGACACAGCATACATTTTCATCTGCCATATACAAGCATTTCAGCCTGTATACCTCGTCCTCCGGCGCAAGCTCCAGCAGCTTCGCGCTCTCCTCTCCGACTTGTTCCCGTGAAAAATAAAGCTGCTTTCTTCCGGGTTTTTTTCCCTCATGCACGATTGCCTCGGTAAAGCTGTGAATGCGGGAGAGGCTTTCCACGGAATGTTCCCTCACGAAGCAGCCTTTTCCCTTGATCTTATACAGCTTATTTTCTTTTACCAATTCTTCAACCGCCCTTCTCACCGTGATGCGG